>Ga0075433_10000393_pt1 | contig 27755 bp, 27 predicted proteins | sample RhiMethybrSRZTD2_FD_75299 | JGI IMG/M metagenome (GOLD analysis project Ga0075433, IMG submission 75299) | Populus rhizosphere microbial communities from Tennessee, USA - Rhizosphere MetaG P. TD hybrid SRZTD2 | ecosystem: Host-associated > Plants > Roots > Rhizosphere > Soil | place: USA... | reverse complement strand
GTTCCCGGTCAGCTCAACACCGCCTACAGCTTCGTCCCCAAGGGCACGGTGATCGTCCCGAACGCTTCCGACCTCGTCCCGGGTACGGCGAAGATCACGATCTCGTACTGGCTGAACACGACGACGCTCCCGTGCTGCAACAAGATCGATTACGACATGTTCACGAAGGGAGCCGCCGGCACCAGCGGCGGCCAGATCAAGATCGAGGTGCAGGAGAACGGCCAGGCGTCGTGCATGTTCCGGGGATCGAGCGGCAAGAAGCAGTTGCAGGCAGGACCGAACGTGGTCGACGGGCAGTGGCACCATGTGACCTGCGTCCGTGATGGAACTCAGATCGTCGAGACCGTGGACGGCGCGAGCTTCTCCGTGACGAAGGCCACGGGCTCGATCACAGTGACCGACCCGATCCGTCTCGGCTCGCACAAGGGCGGAGGCGACTGGTACAACGGCGTCCTCGACGAAGTGACGTATTCGATCGGCTAGTGTCAACGCTGACCAGCCCCTCGAAGGCTTCGGCCGTTTGACGCCTCAGGTGACGTTGATCTCTGGGCGATCGTGTTGCGGCCGGCGTCGTCGCGGATCAGTACGCGGCGGAGGTCGTCGCGGGCCTTGGGGTTGAGCGTTTCGCGAACGAGCGCAGCTGGAAGAGGGCAAGCATGGCCTGCGACGGTCGTCGACCGGGACACGTAGTAGCCCGTCGAGTCGAGACGCCAGCCGTCGCGCTCGATGCCACACCGATGAGGGCCCTCGTACGCCTTCGACGCCGACGGCTTCGGTCGACGACTACGGGGTCGCGGCCTCGACCGGCCAGACCCGACGATCGACCGCGAGATCGTCCACCGGTTCGGGAACGTGTGCGGCGGCGAAGAGCGCCTCGGAGAGCACCGCCATCGCGCGCGCGAGGGCACGTTCGGCGCTGAGCTTGCAGGCCTCCTCGTACATCGCGCGACTCTTCCATTGTTCCGCCGAGAACCGTGTCGTCTCGATGTGCGGGAGCACGGGTTCGGCCTGGTCGCTCATCGGTGCTCCCTTCGTGGGTGGCGTTTGCGGCAACCCTAGCCTGCTGGTGACCCGGTGCAATCAGCCGGATGGCGGTCAGGCGTTTCCGGCCGTGCGAGCTCGGGGGCCGCGCCTCGACACAACGTCATCGACACTAGCCCGCATCGCGGACTCGCCGTTCGGGGAGAGCCTGACTAGCGTGGGCACGGGGCGGGCCTAGGCGTATCGGGGGGTCGCCGAACGGCGGGTGGATCTGCCTCTCCGACCACCCGTCTGGCCCGCCCCTCATCGGTCCACCGCCGGTGTAACGAACCCGGACGCCGGGACGATCCATAAGGGTGCCCCTGGGGGCACGCTCGAGACCTGGGGTGGGGGCGGCCTTCGCGGACGTCACCCCCGACCACCCTGGGTCTCATCTCCCGCTGTCGCCCTGCGCGGCAGCGTGTGATCGCAGGACTGCGTCGAACCCACTCCGGGTAGGTGGGCCACATGGAGACGAACGACCGGACGGACGAGGACGAGGTCGACCGGCTCGCCGAAGAGCAGCCGGAGCTCGTCATGCCGACCGAGGAGGCGGAAGAGGCGAGCGACACGATCGGGACCGGGAACGAGGCGGCCGACGCGCCGCCCCGGGGTTCGCCCGAGCGAGGGCCCGGCGGCGTGCCGCGGACCACGACGACCGGCGATCCGGAACAGGACTTCCGGTCTGCCGGCGACGGTGCGGTGGAAGCCCTGCCCGATCCGGACGAGCGGTCGTGAAAGCGTTGCGGCTTGGGACGGGCTTGAGGCACCCTCGATGACTCGTCACGCCCCATGTCCGTCCCGGGCCGGCCACCCTTCGGCCGGTCGTTGAACCCAGGACGCCGGTACCCGGAGGTCTGGGATCTTCGCGTGGAGGCCCCGGCGAACGACGCTCCGAACTGCGGCCCTAGGATAGGGACCGTCCGGAGGATCCGGAGGCCATCCGGAGGAAAGGAGCATTGCCGATGCCGAACGGGCTCTCCCGGCTCACCGAGCCGATGGTCCGTGACCGCGGCGAGCTTCGCGTCGCCACCTGGGATGAGGCCCTCGACCGGGCCGCCGAGGGGTTGCAGCGCGCCGTGGACCGGAACCCCGGCTGGGGAGCGGGCCTGTTCTCGTGCTCGAAGGCCACGAACGAGATGAACTTCGTCGCGCAGAAGTTCGCTCGTCAGGTCCTGGGCACGAACAACATCGACAGCTGTAACCGCACCTGACACGCACCCAGCGTGGTCGGTCTGGCCACGGTCTTCGGTGCCGGTGGCGGTACCAGCTCATACGAAGAGGTCGAACACACCGACCTCATCCTGCTGTGGGGTTCGAACGCGAGGGCCGCGCACCCCATCTTCTTCCACCACGTCCTGCGCGGGCTCGAGCGGGGGACGCGGCTGATCGTCGTCGACCCTCGGCGGACGGAATCCGCGGCCTTCGCCGACCTCTGGCTCGGGATCGACGTCGGGACCGACATCGCGCTCTCGAACACGATCGCGCGAGAGATCATCGCGAACGACCTGCACAACCGGACGTTCATCGGGCGTGCGACGGAGAACTTCGACGAGTACGCGGAGAGCGTCGCCGACTGGACGCTGGAGCGCGGTGCCGCGGTCACGGGGATCCCGGCGGACGTGATCGCCGAGGTCGCGCACGCCTACGCGAAGGCGGATCGCGCGATGATCTGCTGGACGCTCGGCATCACCGAGCACCACAACGCCGTCGACAACGTCCTGGCCCTGATCAACCTCGGGCTGCTGACGGGCCACGTCGGCCGCTACGGCAGCGGACTGAATCCCTTGCGCGGCCAGAACAACGTCCAGGGCGGCGGCGACATGGGAGCGATCCCGAACAAGCTGCCGGGGTTCCAGGACATCGTCCGGGACCAGGCGGCCAAGGCGCGGTTCGAAGCAGCGTGGGGCCGCCCGATCATGGCTCGATACGGCTGGCACCTCACCGACATGTTCCACGCGATGGAGCGTGGTGAGCTCACGGCGATCTACTGCATCGGGGAGAACCCCGTCACTTCGGAGGCCGACAGCCAGCGTGCAACGAAGCTCCTCGAGGAGCTCGATACGTTGATCGTCCAGGACATCTTCCTGACGAAGACGGCCGAGATCGCGGACGTGGTCCTCCCGGCCGCGAATTCGGCGTTCGAGTCGGAGGGAACCGTCACGAACTCGGAGCGGCGCGTCCAACGTGTCCGGAAGGCGCTCGACCCCCCGGGAAACGCGAAGGACGACGTCTGGATCATCGCGCAGCTGGCGAAGCGCCTCGGGTACGACTGGGGCGATCTCACGCCGCGCGAGGCGTGGGACGAGCTGCGAGCGCTCTCTCCGATGCATCGCGGCATGACGTGGGAGCGGCTCGACGCGATGGGCGGCGCGCAGTGGCCGTGCTGGGACGAGGAGCACCCCGGGACGCAGTACCTGCACGCTCGGCTCTGGGAGGACGACCCTCAGGAGCGGCTCCAGCCCGCACCGTTCAGCGTCGTGATCGACGAGCCCCCGGTGGACGAGCTGACCGACGACTACCCGATCCGCCTGACGACCGGCCGCCGACTCGACTCGTACAACACCGGCGTGCAGACCGGGGGCTACACGTCCCCGCTCCGTCGCCCCGAGGCGATCGAAATCTCGTCGGAAGACGCCGAGGCGCTCGGTCTGGCCGAGGGCGAGGCGGCGCTCGTCTCGTCCCGTCGAGGCGAGGTCGTCGCGCCGGTGCACGTCTCGAGCGCCCTCCGGCCGGGGCTCGCGTTCATGACGCTGCATTTCCCGGACCAGGTCGAGACGAACCGCTTGACGATCGAGGCCACCGACCCGAAGTCTGGAACCGCCGAGTTCAAGGCGACGGCGATCCGTGTGGAGAAGCTCCCCGCCGGCGTGCCTGCCCCCGGCGTCGTCGGAGGAGGCGCGTGAGCTCGGATCTGTTCCTGGGCGCCGCCGCACCGACCGACGAGGAGCGTGAGGCGGTCGACGGCTTCGTCTCCGCGGTGATCCCCCCGAACGGCCACGGCGGAACCGATGAGGTCGAAGGACGGGTGTCGCGCGGCGGCCACGAGACCCGCCGGCTCCGCACCCACCTGCTCCCGGCGCTCCACGTCGTGCAGGAGCGCATCGGATGGATCAGCCCGGGTGCGCTGAACCACGTCTGCGAACGGCTCGGCGTCCCGCCCGCCGAGGCCTACGGCGTGGCGAGCTTCTACGCGATGTTCCGGACGACCCCGGCGCCACCGACGATCGTGCACGTCTGCGACGACCTCGCGTGCCGGATCGACGGCGCCGGGGCGCTGATCGACGAGGTCGCATCCGAGATCGGGCCCGAAGGCTTCACGGCGGACGGGGCAACGTGGGTCCGCAGCCCGTGCCTGGGCATGTGCGAGCAGGCGCCCGCCCTACTCGCGCAACGAGCCGGGCATCCGGATGTGGCGCTCGGCGGCGCGACGCTCGACACCGTTCGAGCGGTCGCGACGCCGGGCGCCGACATCACGTGCGCCGGCATCGACACCGCGCCCCAGACGTGGCAGCCGGCCGCTCGCGCCACCCTCCGCCTGCTCGGCCGGGTCGGCCTCGTCGACCCCGCCTCGATCGACGACTACCGCGCGCTCGGGGGCTACACAGCGCTCCGGCGCGCGGTGGAGTTGGGGCCCGACGCCACGATCCGCGAGGTGAGCGACGCTCGGCTCCTCGGGCGCGGCGGGGCGGCGTTCCCCGCTGGCGCCAAGTGGAAGGCGGTCGCCGAGCAACCCGTCCGTCCGCACTACGTGGTCTGCAACGCCGACGAATCCGAGCCCGGAACCTTCAAGGACCGGCTCCTCATGGAGCTCGATCCCTTCGCGGTCATCGAGGCGCTCACGATCGCCGGCTACGCGACCGGAGCCGAACGCGGCTTCGTTTACCTTCGCGGCGAGTACCCGCTGGCCCGGGAGCGGCTGGAGCACGCGATCGATGAGGCGCGACGGCACGGGATGCTCGGGGACGACGTCGGTGATCACGGCTTCCGGTTCGACATCGAGCTTCGCCGCGGCGCCGGCGCCTACATCTGCGGCGAGGAGACCGCGTTGTTCGAGTCGATCGAGGGCAAGCGCGGGGAGCCTCGGAACAAGCCGCCGTTCCCGGTCACGTTCGGCCTCTTCGGCAAGCCGACCTCGATCAACAACGTCGAAACCCTGATCAACGTGCTCCCGATCATGAACCTGGGCGCGGATATCTACGCTCGGATCGGGACGGAGGGGTCCACGGGACCCCGTCTGTTCTGCCTGAGCGGCCACGTCGAGCGACCCGGTGTCTACGAGTTCGCGCACGGGATCACGCTCGGTGAGGTGATCGACGCCGCAGGTGGCGTCCGCGGGGGCAGGGCGCTGAAGGCCGTCCTACTGGGCGGCGCGGCGGGGGGCTTCGTCGGCGCCGACCGGCTCGACGCCCGGCTCACGTTCGAGGACGGTCGTGCCGGCGGCTACACGCTGGGATCCGGGGTCGTGATGGTGTTCGACGAGGACACCGACCTCGTCGACATGTGTCTGCGCATCGCGCGCTTCTTCCGGGACGAGTCGTGCGGGCAATGCGTCCCGTGCCGGGTGGGAACCGTCCGGCAGGAGGAAGCGTTGCACCGGCTCGTGGCCGGGCGGACCCTCGGTTCGCCGGCCGACGAGATCGCGCTCCTCGACGACGTGGCGACGGTGATGCGCGACGCGTCGATCTGCGGGCTGGGGCAGACGGCGGCCAACGCGGTGCAGTCGGCGATCTCGGCGTTCGGTCTCTTCGATGGGGGTGCGGCGTGAGCGTCGTCCCCGTGGCGCCCCCTCGGCGCTTGCTCGATGTCGAGATCGACGGCCGAACGGTTCGTGTGCCCGAGGGGTCGACGATCCTCGACGCGTGCCGCGCCCAGGGCGTCGACACGCCCACGATGTGCTACGCCGACACCCTCACGCCCGTGAACGCGTGCCGCGTCTGCGTCGTCGAGCTCGAGGGAGCTCGCACGCTCGTTCCCGCATGCTCCCGCCCGGTCGAGGCGGGGATGAAGGTCCGGACGGAGACCGATCGGGTCCGACGCTCACGGAAGCTCGTGATGGAGTTCCTGGCGTCGAGCGTGGACACGGGCCTCGCCTCCGAGGATTGGCACCGGTGGCAGACCGAGTACGAGGCCGATCCGGAGCGCTTCGGAGCCGGGGCGCCGGAGATGGACGCGGGGGAGCGGGACGCGAAGGAGCCCGGCCACCATCACCCGCCGCTCGACGCGACCCTGGCCGAGACGGTCGCGCAGCCCGTGAAGGTCGACAACGACCTCTACGTCCGCGACTACGGCCGCTGCGTGCTCTGTTACAAGTGCGTCGAGGCGTGCGGGACCGACGCACAGCACACGTTCGCGATCGCGGTCGCGGGGCGTGGGTTCGACGCGCGGATCTCGACCGAGTACGCCGTACCGCTGGACGCGTCCGCCTGCGTCTACTGCGGGAACTGCATCGGCGTGTGCCCGACCGGCGCCCTGATGTTCAAGAGCGAGCACGACATGCGCGCGGCCGGGACGTGGGACGAGGAGCGCCAGACCGTCACGAACACGATCTGTCCGTACTGCGGCGTCGGCTGCGAGCTCGAGGTGCACGTCCAGGACAACGAGATCGTGAAGGTGACGTCCCCGACGGATCAGCAGATCACGAGCGGTCATCTCTGCATCAAGGGCCGGTTCGGCTTCCGGTACGTGCAGCGCCGCCGCCGCGACGCCGACTGAGCAGGCGTATGGGCTCGGTCGCCGGGATCGTGCTCGCCGGTGGAAGATCCACGCGGTTCGGGTCCGACAAGCTACGGGAGCCGTATCGCGGCCAACCCTTGCTGCATCACGCGATCGCGGCCGTGGGCGCGGTGAGCGACGACGTCGTCGTCGTGATGGGACCGGCCGCCGACGGACAGGACCTGCCGCCGGGCGCCAGGCTCGCGCACGACTCGACCGAGGGCGAGGGTCCGCTCGCAGGTCTGCACGCCGGCCTGCTGGCGGCCGTCCGTTCCGACGTCGCGGTCGTGATCGCCGGCGACACGCCGAACGTCCCGGCGGACGTGCTGCGGGCCCTGATCGGACCGGTGGAGGACGGCGCCGCCACGGCATGCGCTCTGGGGACGCCGTCGGGGCCGAGTCCCGTCCCGATCGCGCTGCGGACGTGGCCGGCGGCCGACGCCGTGCACACGCTGCTCCACGCGGGGCGGCGCCGGCTCGGCGACGTCCTCGACGTCATGCGGACCGAGGTGATCGAGGAGGATCGCTGGACCGCCCTCGATCCGGACCGTCGTGCCCTGTTCGACGTCGACGAGCCCTCGGACCTGGAGCGCTAGGCTTCGCGCGTGTCGCACGTCGAGCCGATCCGCGTCGGCCGTATCGAGGTCAGGACGGTCTGCGAGGGGTGGGGGAAGCTCCCGCTCGCCGACGAGCTCCCGGGCCGCGCCGTCGATTGGAACAGCGAGCGCGCGCGGCGTCCCTGGGCCTTCGACGGCGATGGGTCGTGGCCGTGGCACGTGCACGGGTTCGTGCTGGCGATGCCGTCGGGCGACCGGATCGCGGTGGACGCCGGCGTCGGGGACTTCCCTCCGTACGTCCCGTGGGTCGAGGCGTCGCCCGGTGCCTGGGAGGAGGTGCGCGCCGACGACATCCGGCACGTCATCGTCACGCACCTGCACGCCGATCACGCGGGTGGCACGACCATCGCGGGCGAGCCGGCGTTCCCGAACGCCACGGTCCACGTCCACGAGGCGGACTGGTCGTACTTCGCGGGCAGCACCGACGAGGACTACGTTGCCCGCCACGCGATGAGCGTGCTGCTCGAGCTCGGGTCGCTGTCGGTCACCGATCACGACCACGAGATCGTGCCAGGTGTGCACGTCCGCCATACGCCGGGGCACACGCCGGGACATCGGAGCGTGATCGTCCGCGACGGCGATGACGTCGTCGTGCTGACCGGGGACCTGCTCCACGTGCCGACGCAGGTCGCCAACCCCGAGTGGTGGTCGTCCCACGACGAGGACCCGCAGCTCGCGTCCGCGGCGCGGCGGATGCTCCTGTGGCGCGCGGCCCACGACGGATGGCGCGTGGGCGTTCCGCACTTCGCGCGCCCGTTCGGTCGCGTGGGGCCGCACGGCTGGCTGGAGTAGCATCCGCTCCGAAGAGCGGGGCCCGCGGCATGGACGCGACGCCCCCGGGCGCCTTCCCGCGCATCAAAGATCCCCTCCAGCGGAAAGGATGTCTGACATGCCGCGACGTGTGCTCATCATGGGGGCCGCCGGGCGCGACTTCCACAACTTCAACGTCGTCTACCGGAACGATCCCTCGGTCGAGGTCGTCGCGTTCACCGCGACGCAGATCCCCTTCATCGGGGACCGGCGCTACCCCCCGTCGCTCTCGGGCGAGCGGTACCCGGACGGGATCCAGATCCACGACGAGTCGGAGCTGGTGCCGTTGATCCGCGACCTCGACGTGGACGAGGTCGTGTTCAGCTACTCCGACGTCAGCCACCAGTACGTGATGCACAAGGCGTCGACGGTGATGGCCGCCGGCGCGAGTTTCTCGCTGCTCGGTCCCGACGCGACGATGCTGCAGCCGACCGTCCCGACGGTCGCGGTGACGGCCGTCCGCACGGGCGTCGGCAAGTCGCAGACGACGCGCGCGATCGCCGGCGCCCTGAAGGACGCCGGCAAGCGCGTGGTCGCCGTACGGCATCCCATGCCGTACGGCGACCTCGCCGCCCAGCGCGTCCAGCGCTACGCCGAGCTCGCCGACCTGGACCGCTACGACACGACGATCGAGGAGCGCGAGGAGTACGAGCCGCACATCACCTCCGGCACCGTGATCTACGCAGGGGTGGACTACGGCGAGATCCTGGAGCGGGCGCAGGCCGAGTGCGACGTCCTGCTGTGGGACGGCGGCAACAACGACCTGCCCTTCTATCGCCCGAACGTCTGGATCGCGCTCGTCGATCCGCTGCGCGCGGGGCACGAGCTCCGGTACCACCCGGGCGAGACGAACCTGCGTGCCGCCGACGTGATCCTCATCAACAAGATGGACTCCGCGACCGCCGAGCAGGTCGGACAGCTCGAGCGGACGATCGCGGACGTGAACCCGGACGCGACGGTCGTGCGGGCGAATTCGAAGGTCACGTGCGACGACCCGGAGGCCGTCCGAGGCAAGCGCGTCCTCGTGGTCGAGGACGGACCGACGCTCACGCACGGCGAGATGAAGATCGGCGCCGGCGTCGTCGCGGCGCAGCGTCTGGGCGCGGCCGAGATCGTCGATCCGCGTCCGTGGGCGATCGGCACGATCGCCGAGACCTTCGAGAAGTACGACGTCGGCGCCGTGTTGCCCGCGATGGGTTACTCCGACGGGCAGCTGGACGAGATGAGCAAGATCATCGACGCGGCGGACGTCGACCTCGTCGTGATCGGCACGCCGATCGACCTCCGTCACGTGATCGAGATCAGCAAGCCGGCGGTCCGCGTGCGCTACGACCTCGACGTGCTCTCCGATTCGCCCCAACTCGCCGACATCCTGGCCCCGGTCCTGTAGGGGGAAGCGATGGAGCGCGTCGTCGTCGCCCTGGGCGGCAACGCGCTGTTGCGTCGGGGCGCCGAGGACACCTATGAGGAGATGTACCGCACCGCTCGGGGCGCGGCCGAGCGCATCGCGGACATCGCGGCCGACGGTTGGGAGGTCGTCGTCACCCACGGCAACGGGCCACAGGTCGGCCGCATCCTGATCCAGCAGGAGGCCGCGGCCAAGCAGGTCCATCCGATGCCGCTCGACGTGTGCGGCGCCGAGTCGCAGGGGCAGATCGGTTACCTGCTCCAGGTCACGATCGGCGACGTGTTCTTCGAACGCGGGATGGAACGTCCGGTCGTCACGATCCTCACCCTCACCAGGGTCCGACCCAACGACCCCGCGTTCCGTCGTCCTACGAAGTACGTCGGACCGTTCTTCTCGGAAGCTCGCGCGAAGCAGCTCGAAGAGCGGCGCGGATGGTGGATGAAGGCCGACCCGCACGGTGGCTGGCGCCGCGTCGTCCCCAGCCCGAAGCCGTATTCGATCGTCGAGACCCCAGTGATCGCGCAGCTCGTCGCGTCGGGGGCCGTCGTGATCGCGAGCGGCGGGGGCGGCGTGCCCGTGATCGAGAAGGGGCCGAGGCTCATCGGCAAGGAAGGGGTCGTGGACAAGGATCTCGCCGCGGCGATCCTCGCTCAGGAGGTCGACGCGTCGGTCCTGCTGATCCTCACCGATGTCCCGAAGGTCCAGCGCGGCTACGGCACGCTGATGCCGGAAGACCTCGACCGGCTCACGGTCGATGAGGCGAGGAACATGTTGAAGGCCGGGGAGTTCGGCGCGGGATCCATGGGGCCGAAGATCGAGGCGGCCGCGGGGTTCGTCGGAACCACCGGCGGCAGGGCTGTGATCGCGGAGCTCGAGCGCTCACGCGAAGCGCTGGCCGGAGAGGCGGGAACCGAGATCGTCGCGCGCTAACGGCGCATCGGGCGGCCGGGGTTCCGGAACTGCTGGACGATGACGTACAGCGCGAACAACCCGACGAGCGCGACGAGCGTCAGCAGGAGGCCCAGGAAGATCACCTCGAGCCACCCGAGGTGCTGCGGGACCAAGACGCCGAGCATGGCCACAGGATAGAGGTCGTTCGTCCGCCCCGGCCGGGTCGGGCCGTACGCTGTCGCGATGAAGATCGGCATCCTGACGGGCGGCGGCGACGTGCCCGGGTTGAACGCGTGCATCAAGGCCGCGGTGAATCGCGCGACGTCGGAGGGGCATCACGTCGTCGGCATCCGCCGCGGCTGGGGCGGGCTCCTCGCGATCGATCCCTCGAACCCGCTGTCGGTCCAGGTGAACACGGTCCCCCTGGACCCCGGCGTCGTCCGGACGATCGACCGCACGGGCGGCACGTTCCTGCACACGTCTCGGACGAACCCCGCGAAGGTCTCGGCCGCGGACGAGCCGACGTTCCTGCGGGAGGGCCGCTCGGACGACGGCCCGCGCGACCACACGAAGCACATCCTGCGCGTGATCGACCAGCTCGGGCTCGCCGCGATCATGCCGATCGGCGGCGACGACACGCTGTCGTTCGCGCTCCGTCTCCACACCGAGGGCGTCCCGGTGGTGGCGATCCCGAAGACGATGGACAACGACGTGTTCGGGACCGACTACTGCATCGGGTTCTCGACGGCCGTGAGCCGGACCGTCAATTTCGTCCATCAGCTGCGGACGTCCGCCGGCTCGCACGAGCGCCTCACGGTGGTGGAGGTCTTCGGGCGGAACAGCGGTGAGACCTCGCTCGTCTCCGCGTATCTCTCGGGCGTAGATCGGGCGGTGATCTCGGAGGTCCCGTTCGATCCCGACCGGCTCGCGGAGCTCCTGATGCAGGACAAGCGGGACAACCCCAGCAATTACGCGATGATGACGATCAGCGAGGGCGCCTCGGTCATCGGCCGTGGGGTCGTCGAATCGGGTGCCGCGGACGCGTACGGTCACCGCAAGCTCGGTGGGATCGGACAGTTCACGAGCGAGCTCCTGCACGAGCGGACCGGGGAGGGGATGATCTACCAGCAACTCGGGTACCTCATGCGATCCGGATCCCCGGACTCGCTCGACCTCATGGTGGCGTTCAACTACGCGCTCATGGCGACGGACCTCGTGCTCGAGGGCGCCTCCGGTCGCCTCGTGGCCCTCCACGACGGGAACTACACGGACGTCCCGCTCCCCGTGACGGGGGAGGGGCAGAAGCGGGTGGACGTCGAGGCGCTCTACGACGTCGACGCCTATCGCCCGAAGCTCCGCGAGGTGCAGGGCAAGCCGATGTTCCTGTCCTGAGTACACTGCGGCGATGCCGCGGTTCCGGGTCGACCTCCGCTCCGACACCGTGTCGACGCCGTCGCCGGCGATGCGCCGGGCCATGGCGGACGCCGAGGTCGGCGACGCGTGGTACGGCGACGACCCGACCGTCAACCGCCTCCAAGAGCGGGCCGCCGAGCTGACCGGCAAGGAGGCCGCCCTCTACGTCGCGACCGGAACGATGGCGAACCAGATCGGCGTGCGGCTTCACGCCAACGGCGCCGGCCACCTGGTCGCCGCGGAACAGCGCGCCCACGTTGCGACCGTCGAGATGATGACGAGCGCGGTGCTCGCGGGGATCGCGTACCGGACCGGGACGGACTCCCCGAGGGGGTACATGACGGCGGAGCTCGCGCGCCGGCTCCTCGAGCCCGACGGAGCCTTCGACGTCGAGGTCGTCGACCTGCTCGCGGTCGAGAACTCCGTCGGAGGCTACGGCGGGACCGTGCTGCCGGTCGAGGAGCTCCGGAAGGTTCGGCAGATCGCGACGGAGGCCGGCGTCCCGATCCACATGGACGGCGCACGGATCTGGAACGCGGCCGCGGCGGCAGGGGTTCCCGTCACCGACTGGACCACCCAGGTCGACACGGTGATGTTCTGTCTCTCGAAGGGCCTGGGCGCTCCCGTCGGATCGGTCGTGTGTGGTCCGGCGGATCAGATCCGGGAGGCTCGTCGCATCTGGATCCTCTACGGGGGTGCGTGGCGGCAAGCGGGCATCATCGCGGCCGCCGGATTGGTTGCACTGGAGGACGGTCGCGAACGGATCCCGGAGGACCACGCGCGGGCGCGGCGCCTGGCCGAGGCGCTCGCCGAGATCGCTCCGGGGGCGGTCGATCCCGACATGGTCGAAACGAACATCGTGTTCGTGCACACGGAAGCGGTGGGCCTGGAGCCGCTCGACGCGATCGGGCGTCTCGCGGCCCTCGGCGTGGGCGCGGTGCCGGTCCCCGGTGCGGTCCGGATGGTGACCCACGTCGACGTCGACGACGACGGGATCGCCACCGCGATCGACGCGTGGCGGTCCGTCGTCGGGAGTGCTGCGAAGGAGTCGTGATGGGTCTGTTCCAGAAGTCGTACCCGCCCGAGATCGCCGCCCGGGTCCCGCCGGGGCAGCGGCTGGTGAAGACGTGGCCGGTCCTGCACTACGGCCCGGTCCCGAAGTTCGACGGCGCGAACTGGGACGTGGAGGTGAGCGGGCTCGTCGAGAACCCCTTCACCCTGTCCTTGGAGGAGCTCAAGGCCCTCCCGAACGTCACGGTCGACGCGGACATGCACTGCGTCACCGGGTGGACCACGCTCGACAACACCTGGGAGGGCGTGTCGTTCAAGACGATCCTGGAGCGGGCGAAGCCGACGCCGGAGGCGGCGTGGGTGATCGCGCACGGGGCGAACGGGTACACCTCGGACCTCTCACTGGAGGCGATGGACGGAGATGACGTGCTGCTCGCCTGGCGGAACCACGGCGAAGACCTGACGCCCGACCACGGCTGGCCGCTCCGGCTCGTCGTCCCCAAGCGCTACGCGTGGAAGTCGGCGAAGTGGCTCACGGGGCTCGAGTTCACCGCGAAGAACGTTCGCGGGTTCTGGGAGGTGCGTGGGTACCACGTGCACGCCGAGCCGTTCGCGGAAGAGCGCTACAGCTACCAGGAGGGTCCGCGGGCCGAGCTCGAGCCGTAGGTCGGGGCCGAGCCCTCACGCCATGTACAGGGTGATCGTGTCTCCCGCGTGGACGATGCTGCCCGCGGTGGGCGACTGACTGATCACGTGGCTCGCCGACGTCCCGGGGATGTTGAAGAAGCTCACGCGGAGTCCGTACGCATGGGCCCTCTGCTGGGCACCGTCCGCGGTCAACCCCGAGAAGCTCGGGACCGGGAACTGTTCCGGGCCCTGGGAGACGGTGATCGTCACCGGGTCGCCGTAGGGCGTCGGTGTCGCCTCGGAGGGGTCGACCTTGATCACGAGTCCGCGGGCGATCTGATCCGAGAACGCAACCTGGACGACGGGGACGAAACCCGCGGCGCGGAGCTTCTCCTCCGCGCGGTCCTGGCTCTTCCCGACGACGGCGGGGATCGCGACGGGTGCATGACCCTTGCTCACCCACAGGTCAACAGCGCTTCCTCTGGGCGCCTTGTCATCCGCCGGGTCCTGGCGCACGACATGTCCCTCATCGACCTTGTCGCTGAAGACCTGCGTCACTTCGCCTCGCTGGAGGCCGGCCGTCCGCAGGTCGGCGGTCGCTTGCTCGAGGGTCTCACCCGTGACGTCAGGGACGGCGACCGGCGGGGGACCGAGCGAGGGCACGAGCGTCACCGTCTCGCCCTCCTTGAGCGATGTGCCGGCGGGCGGATCGACGGCGAGGACGGCGTCCTTCGGCACGTCCGGGTCGTACTGGCCTTTCGCCTGCGCGACGACGTACCCGAGCGATGTGAGCTGGGACGACGCGTCGGCGATGTTCGTCCCGACGACGTGAGGGATCTCGTGCGAATGGGGGATCACGTACGCCCACGCGCCGTAGGCGGCGGTCGCGAGGATCGCGACCGCCGCGACGATCGCGGCCCACCGGCGCCATCGGCGCCGCTGGGCCCGCTGGACGCGCGGGATCGTCTCGGTGATCGTCGCCCCGACGGTGTCGGACGGTTCGGGCGGCCGCACGACCTCGGGGATGTCTTGAACGAGTGCCCCGAGCGAGCGCGCGGGCGGCAGGGACCCCGCGAACGACGCGAGGTCGGCCCTCATGGCCACGGCCGATTCCGGCCGCATCTCGCGGTCGGGGTCGGTCGCGCTCAGCACGAAGCCGTCGAGGTCGGCGCCGGTGGCCGGCGCCGACCGCGACGGCGCCGGCACCCGGTCGGACAGGTGCCGGTACGCGATCGCCATCGGCGTCTCGCCGCTGTACGGCAGCTCGCCCGTGAGGAGCTCGTAGGCGACGATCCCGAGCGAGTACAGGTCGGATCGCGGATCGGCGGGCTCACCTCGGATCTGTTCGGGGGAGAGGTACTGCACGGTGCCGGTCACCGCGCCGGCGCGCGTGTTCTTCGCGTCGGCGAACGCGCGCGCCAGTCCGAGGTCGGTGAGCTTCACGACGCCGTCCCGAGTGATGAGGATGTTCTCGGGCTTCAGGTCGCGGTGCACGATCCCGCGCGCGTGCGCGTGCTCGAGCGCGGACAGCGTCTGTCGGACGATCTCGGCGGCCTGAGCGGATGCGAGGCGGCCGCCGGCGTTGAGGAGCTCGCGCACGGACCGGCCCTGCACGTACTCCATCACCATGTAATAGATGCCGTCGACCGCGCCCCAGTCGTACACGGCCACGATGTTGGGGTGGTTCAGGGTCGCGGCGGCTCGCGCCTCGCGGCGGAAGCGGTCCACGAACCCCTGGTCGCTCGAGAGCGACCGGTGCAGCACCTTGACCGCGACCTCGCGCGCGAGGACCGCGTCGTGGGCCCGGAAGACCTCGCCCATGCCGCCGGCGGCGATCCGCTCCAGCACGTGGTAGCGGCCGTCGAGGGTCACCAACGCCCGGCCTCGGCCGGACGCCGAGGCCATCGGCTGTGTCATGCTCTTGGACATCGGCCTCCCGTTCGGGGAAGCGCTCAAGCTGGGAGGAGCGCGTCCGGAGGCATCCTAAGGCCAAGGAGGCCCGCAACCGTGCAGCCGCTGCGACCCACGCCGGACGAGGTGCGCCTCCTCGGGACCCGCGAGGCGCTCGACCTGATCGAGGCCGAAGTCGCGGTCGGCCGCACCGACCTGGGAGCCCTGGGGTTCTGGCGGCTGGTCGGCCGGATCAAGCGTGATCCCGTGATGATCATCGAGCTCGCGGATCAGGTCGGGCGGATCGACCGGGACGCCTTCCGGGCGCGGGTGCGCGCCCGCGTCCCCGTCTGGCTGGGGACGCTGACACTCGTGGCCGTGGCGCTCGTCGGCGTGGTGGCGATCGTGCTCGCATCGGTCTGGACGGGCGCGTTGGCCGGGATCGCCCTGCTGGCCGCCGGCGGGGCGTGGTCGATCGGCGTCCACGGGCCCGCGCACCAGGCGTACGCGTGGTTCTCTGGGATCCGGATCACGGACTACTTCCTCGGGGGCCCGCCGCCGCCGCGGCCGGGCGTCAAGACCGACTACGCGTCGTACCTGCGGACGGACCCCTCTCGGCGGGCGTGGTTCCACGCCTCGGGCGCCGTCGCGACGAAGGTGGCGCCCTTCGTCGCCGTCGCGCTGTCGCCCCTCACGAACGCCCCCGCGTGGGCGGTGATCGCGATGGCCGCGTACGGGGTCCTCCAGATCGTCACCGACGTCGCGTTCTCGACGCGCACCGGCGATTGGAAGAAGTACCGCCGGGAGCGAGCGATCGCGCACGAGCTGATGCATCGGTGAACGGCGCAGTGAGGGCGACGACGGAGCTCGACCCGCGGTCGCTTCGCCTCTACGTCCTGACGTCGGGTACGTTCCGCGGCCGTTCGCATGCCGACGTCGCGACGGCCGCGCTCGAGGGGGGGACGAGCGCCCTCCAGCTCCGGGCGCCGGAGCTCGACGAGGTCGAGCTTCGCGCGCTCGCGTCCGAGCTCGCGGCGAGGTGCGCCGAGGTCGGCGTCCTGTTCATCGTGAACGACCGGCCCGAGGTCGCCGTCGCGAGCCGTGCCGGCGGCGCCCACCTGGGCCAGGGAGACGACCTCGACGGCGCGCGCTCGGCGCTCGGGCCCGAGCGGGTGCTCGGGATCAGCGTCGGATCGATCGAGGAGATGCGCGACGCCGTCGCGCGGGGTGCGGACTACGTGGCCGTGACCGTGTGGGCCACGCCGACGAAGCCCGAAGCCGAACCCGGTGGGCTCGAGCTCGTCCGTCGGATCGCCGATGCGTCGCCGGTCCCCGTCGTCGGGATCGGCGGGATCCGGCCGTCGAACGCCGCCGACGTGATCGCGGCCGGAGCGGCGGGCGTCGCGGTGATCTCGGCGGTGGCGGACGCGGACGACCCGGTCGAGGCGACGAGGGCGCTCGCCGCGGCGGTCGGCGCCGGCGTCAGGGGATCGGCATGAGCGAGCAGGTGACGGGCAAGGCGACGCCGGAGCTCTTCGAGCGGGTGATCCTCCGACGGCTCGGCGCGAGCGACCCCGACGTGCTCACCCCTCCGAGACACGGCGTCGACATCGGCGTCGTCCGCGTCGCGGACGGCGTCGCGATGGCGCTCACCACCGACCCCGTCTTCGTCGTCCCGGCGTACGGGTGGGAGCGTGCGGCGTGGTTCGCCGTGCACATCCTCGCATCCGACGCATCGACGTCCGGGCTGCCGCTGCGGTGGATGGCCGTCGATCTGAACCTGCCGCCCGAGATCACCGACGACGAGCTCACGCAGCTCTGGGACGCGTTCCACCGGGCGTGCGAGGACCTCGGCGTGGCCATCGTCACCGGCCACACGGCGCGATATGACGGCTGCGCGTGGCCGATGGTCGGCGGCGCGACGTGCCTCGCGCTCGGGCCTGCCGACGCCTACGTGACACCCGAGATGGCCCGGCCGGGCGACCGCGTCGTCGTCACGAAGGGCGCCGCGATCGAAGCCACCGCGCTGTTCGCCGCGACGTTCCCCGAACGTCTCGCTGCCGGCGTCGGCGCGGACACGGTCGCGGCCGCGGACGGCCTGTTCGAACGGATGACCGTCGTGCCCGAGGCGGTGATCGCGCGGGAGTTCGGGCTCCGCGATGCCGGCGTCACGTCGATGCACGACGCGACCGAGGGCGGCGTCCTCGGTGGGCTCCTCGAGGTCGCCGTGGCGTCGGGCAACGGGATGCGGGTGGACCTGGAGTCGATCCCGCTCCGGCCCGAGGTCGCGGTCGTCTGCGACCACACCGGCATGGACCCGTACCACGCGATCAGCGAGGGCACGCTCATCACGACGGTCGTGCCGTCGCGAGCAGAGGCTTTCGTCGCCGCCCTTTCCGATGGCGGGATCGATGCCGCGATCGTCGGCGAGATCACCGAGCCGGGGACGCCACGCGCCGTCGTCCGCGACGGCGAAGAGGAGTCGCTCGAGCACCCCGGTCTCGATCCGTTCTGGGCCGCGTTCGGCGCGTGGGCGGCCGACGCCGCGTCCGGCTGACGATGGACGTCGCGTGCGTCGGCGACGTCATGCTCGACGTGCACGTCGACGCCGGCGCACTCGCGGCCGGCGGCGACGTGCACGGCCGGGCCGCGCTCCGTCCGGGGGGCACCTCCGCGAACGCGGCCGTCTGGTCTGCGTGGTCGGGGGCCTCCTCCGCGGTCGTCGCCGCGATCGGGGACGACCTGGCCGGCCGGTTGTGTCGCGAGGCGGTCGCCGAGCGAGGCGTCGACGTCGGCGGCGTCGTGTCGCGTCCGCTCCCGACCGGCGTGATGGTCGTCATCACGGAGGCGGGCGATCGCTCGATGATCGCGGATCGCGGCGCGAACGCCGCCTTGGAGCCGAACGACGTGCGGCGGATCGAGGCCTCGGCCGTGCTCGTGTCGGGCTACCTCTTCCTGCAGGAGCCCGGGCACGAGGTCGCGCTCGCCGCGCTCGAGACCGCGCGGACCGGTCTGCTCGCGATCGAGGCCGCGTCGTGGCCGCTGATCGACGCGTTCGGCGCCGGCCGGTTCTTCGAAGAGACGTCGCGGTGCGACGTGGTGCTCGCGAACGATCGCGAGGCGGAGGCGCTCGTCGGCCTGACGGGCGAGGAGGCGGCCCGCGTCCTCGGCGAGCGCTATCGCTTCGCGGCCGTGAAGCGCGGGGCCGATGGCGCGGTGCTCGCCGCCGACGGCGAACTCCTGAAGGCCGACGCGGAGCCGATCGAGGAACGCGAGTCCACGGGCGCGGGAGATGCGTTCGACGGCGTGCTCCTGGCCGAGCTGGCGCGCGGGCGAGCGCCTCTCGAGGCGCTCGCCCGCGCGACCCACGCCGGCGCCCTCGTCGCGGCCAGCTCGCAGACCTGGCCGGAGGAGGGCGCCACGTGACCCTCCTCGTTTCGGACGAGGTCCGGCTGGCGGTCGAAGCCGACCGCCCGGTCGTGGGCCTCGAGACGAGCGTGATCGGCCAGGGCCTGCCGTTCCCGCGCAACCTCGAGTGCGTCGAGCGTTCGGAGCGAGCGATCCGAGGCGCCGGCGCTCTGCCCGCGTGGACGGCGGTCCTCGACGGTGCCGTCCGCATCGGCCTCGAGCGGGCCGAGCTCGATCGCATCGGGACGCCGGACGCGGCGACGAAGGTCGCGCGACGCGACCTCCCCGCCGCCGTCGCCTCGGGCGCCCTCGGCGCGACGACGGTGAGCGCCACGATCTGGGCCGCCGAACGAGCCGGCGTCGCGGTGTGCGCCACCGGCGGGATCGGAGGCGTTCACCCATCCGCCCCCGGCGAGCCGACGCTCGACGTGTCGGCCGATCTGCTCGAGCTCGCGCGCACGCCCGCGCTCCTCGTCTGCAGCGGCCCCAAGTCGATCGTCGACCCGGTCGCGACGTTCGAGCGGCTCGAGGAGCTCGGGGTCGCCGTCGTCGGCTACGGCGTCGACCGGCTGCCGTTCTTCCTCGCGCGGGAGGCGCCGGTCGAGCTGGAGCATCGCGTCGACTCGCCGGACGAGGCCGCCGCCATCGCCGACGCCAACCGCCGGCTGGATCTCGATGCCGCCGTCCTGCTCTGCAACCCGATCGCTGCCGAGCACGCGCTCGATCCCGACGAGCTGCTCGCCGCGACGCATCGTGCGGAGGAGCGGATGCGCGACGCCGGGGTCGGGGGGAAGGCCGTCACGCCGTTCCTGCTCGCCGCGCTCGCCGAGGAAACCGACGGCCGCTCGCTCGAGGCGAACCTCGTCCTCCTCGAAGACAACGCTCGGCTCGCCGCGGAGGTGGCGGTCGCGCTCAGCGCAGCCAGGTCTGGACGATGACCTTCGAGAAATTCCACCCGTAGCGCAGGGTCGCGGGCTTCTTCGTCCGCCCGCCAGCCCGCGCGACGATCGTCACCGGCACCTCGACGACACGGGCACGGTGGCGGAGCGCCTCGATCAAGACCTCGGTCGTCCAGAACTGGTCCTCCTCGAGGACGAAGCGCTGCAACAACTCCGCGCGGGCAGCGCGGTACCCGCTCGATGGGTCGGTGATCCGGCGACCCGTGAGGATCGTGACGAGCCGCGCGAACACGTGCACGCCTATGTGCCGCACCAGGCTCTCCCGCTCGAAGTCGCCGAGGATCCGCGAGCCGTTCACGTAGTCGGCCTCGCCGTCCAGGATCGGCCGGACGAGCACCGGCAGCTCCTCGGGGAGGTGCTGGCCGTCCGCGTCCATCGTCACGACGATCTCGGCGCCGAGCTGGAGTGCGATCTCGTATCCCACGCGGAGTGCCAGGCCGCCGCCCCGCCGGATCGGGAGCTCGGTGACGAGCGCACCGGCTTCTCGCGCGCGTCGCGCGGTGCGATCCTCGCTGCCGTCGCTCACGACGACGGGGACGACGCGGAGTCCCCCGACCTCCTCCGGGATCGAGCGCACGACGTCGCCCACCGTCGCCGCCTCGTTGTAGGCGGGTGACACGACCACGATGCGACGACCCTCGGGAAGCGTCGCCGCGCGATCCCAGTCGAAGCGCTCCCTGCCCATCGCCTCCACGAGCAGACGGAGGCTCCGTTCGTTCGTGTCCGACTCCGACTGGATCCCGAAGACCAGGAAGAACAGCGCCAGGACGGCGACGACGAGGACGAAGATCACTCGCCGCTCCGCGCCCGGCTCGACGTCGAACCAGCCGAACATCGGATCGAACACCGACGGACGGAGCGAGAGCATCGCGAGCGCCGTCGACAGGATCGTGACGACGATGAGGCTCAGCCGGCTGATGCGGTGGCGGTCGTAAGCGCGGACCGCCGCGAGGAACAATCCGATCGCGGCGAGGACGCCGAGGATCCGGACAGCCGTCACCGGTCGCTCATCCGGGCCCGCCAGGCCGCCAGCGATCCAGCGGAAGGATATGGTCGACGATCACGCGGTCCCGGAAGCGCTCGATCGTCGCGAACATCGACTCGATCAGGGTCTCGTCGAGCAGATGCGGCCGGAGACCGAGATCCAGCAGCTTCGTATGCGCGGCGTTGTAGTAGTGCTCCTCCGCCTCGACGCGCGGGTTCTCGATCGGATGGATCGCGACGTCCATGCCGATCTCCGCACCCGCCTTGCGGACCAGCTCCGCGAGCTCCGCGACGGAGAACTGCTCCGTGAACTGGTTGAACACGCGGAACTCGCCCGGCTCGGCCGGATGCAGGATCGCGAGCTCGACGCACCGGAGCGTGTCCTCGATGTTCAGGTAGCCCCGGGTCTGCCCTCCTCGACCGTACACGGTCAGCGGGTGCCCGATGACCGCCTGGAGACAGAACCTGTTGAGGGCCGTCCCGAAGACGTCGTCGTAGTCGAACCGCGTCAGCAGACGGTCGTCGAGCGCCGTCTCCTTGGTGCGGATCCCGTAGACGACGCCCTGGTTCAGGTCCGTGGCGCGCAGGCCCCAGACGCGGCACGCGAAGTGGATGTTGTGCGAGTCGTGGACCTTCGAGAGGTGGTACATCGACCCCGGCACCTTGGGGAACGGCAGGTAGTCCGACCGCCCGTTGTGCCGGACCTCGATGAACCCCTCTTCGATGTCGATGTTCGGCGTCCCGTACTCGCCCATCGTCCCGAGCTTCACGAGGTGCGTGTCGGGCGCCCGGTCGCGCATCGCGTACAGGACGTTCAGCGTCCCCACGACGTTGTTCGTCTGCGTGAAGATCGCGCGCTCGCGGTCCTTCATCGAGTACGGCGCGCTCGGCATCTCGCCGAAGTGGGCGACGGCGTCGGGTGGGGAGGCGCCGATCACGTCGTCGACCACGCCCGGGTCGGTCAGGTCGCCGAGCGTGAGGGCGATCTCGCGGCCGGTGACCTCGCGCCAGGCCTCGACGCGCTCGGGGAGCCGGACGATCGGCGTGAGCGAGTCGGTGCCGGCCTCGGCGTGCAGCCGGCGGCGGAGCTCGTTGTCGATGACATGGACGTCGTGGCCCCGGGCCGAGAGGCGCATCGCCATCGGCCAGCCCAGGTACCCGTCGCCGCCCAGGATCACGATGCGCATCGCGGAGCCTCGGGTGGTGGGGTCAGACCACCATCGTACCCCGCGGGGTCGTCCGCACACTCAACGCGCGAGGTCCTCGAGCGCGTCGAGCACGCGGTCGATCTCCTCGATCGTGTGGTAGTGGCAGAAGCCGATCCGCACGGCGCCGCCCGTCGCGAGGAGCCCGAGGCGGTCGAACACCTCGATCGCGTAGTAGTGCCCGTCCCACGTGAAGATCCCGCGCTCCGTCAAGGCGGCCGACGTCTCGAGCGGGTCGCGATCGCCCACGCGCACCGCGAACGTCGGCGTGCGCTCGTCCGCGCGTGCCGGGTCGGCGATCCCGATCAGGCGCACGGTGGGGATCCGCGCGAGGCCCTCGAGGAACCGCATCGTGAGCGCCCGCTCGTGCGCGGCGAAGACGTCGAACCCGCCGGCGTCCGCGATGTACGCGATCGCGGCGATCGTCCCCGCGAGCGCCTCGTGGCTCTGCGTGCCGGTCTCCCAGCGGTCCGGGGGCTCGTCCGATACGGGACGGAGCTTGTATGGCTCCCAGGTCGTGAGGAGCTCGCGGCGCACGCCGAGCATGCCCTGGTGCGGCCCGAAGAACTTGTACGGGGATGTGGCGACGATGTCCGCGCCGAGCCCATGGAGGTCGATCGCGCGGTGCTGCGCGGCGTGGACGCCGTCGAGCGCGACGAGCGAGCCGGCCGCCTTGGCTCGGCGGATCAGCTCGGCGGCCGGCGGGATCGTCCCGACGGCGTTCGAAGCGAGCGTGAACGCCACCAGCTTCGTCCTGTCGGTGAGCTGCGCGTCGAACGAGTCGAGGTCGAGCGTGACGTCGTCCTCGCGCACGTCGACCCAGCGGACGTTCGCGCCGGCGTCGCGCGCGGCGAGGACCCATGGCCGGACGTTCGCGTCGTGGTCGAGCCGGGTGACGACGACGTCGTCACCCGGCTCGAGCGTCCGGGCGAACGACCGTGAGAGATGGAGCAGCAGCGAGGTCGCGTTCTGGCCGAACACGATCTCGTCGGGATCGCAGCCGAGGAACCCCGCGCCGGCGCGATGCGCGTCCTCGATCAGATCGTCGACGTCGCGGCTCACGGGGAAGGCGCCGTGCTGGTTCGACGCGCCGGCCCGCATGCGGCCGGCGACGGCCTCGATCACGCTGTCGGGAGCCTGGGAACCGCCTGGGGCGTCGGCCCAGACGTACGGCCGACCGTCCGCGCCCGCCCGCGCGAGCGCGGGGAAGCGGGCGCGGACGGCCTCCACGTCGAACGTCGTCGTGCCGGTCTCCACCACGGCGTGAGCCTCCCACAGCACGGCTCGTCCGGCACCGCGGCGCGTCGCTGAGCGCCCGGCGGACGCCTTGCTAGGCGGCGGTGCTGAGGTTGGCTCGCAGCTGATCGCCGGTAAGGCCCTCGACGCGCGCTCGCAGGTCGACGTACAGCAGGACGGAGACGAGCGCCGTGAACGGTGCGGTGATGATCTGTGCGATCGAACCGAAGATCCACTGGAGGAACCAGTTCGAGTCTCCGAAGATGCCGATCACCGCGCTCACGACGATCGTGATGATGAACGCCACGACGATCGTGCCGAGCACATGCCAGAAATTGCCCTTCACGAGGTTCCAAGAGCGGCCGAGGGCGTCGGTCCCGCGACGGTTCTCGACGATGAGCGCCGGGATCGCCACGGCGAGCATCGTGAGGAAGATGATCCCCGGGATGATGAACAGGATGAAGCCGACGGCCACGATGATCCCCACCAGGAGTGAGATCCAGAACACAGAGCCGAACCGCCGGAACCCGTATCGGTAGCTGGCCTCCAGGTCGATCGGCTCGCCCACGGTCGCGAGCGCCGCCCCACGTGTCAGCGCAGCCTGAAGGGCGGCAGAGATCACGACGACGATCAGGGCCGCGATCAATCCCCCGAAAACGAGCGCGCCGAATGATTTGCTGCTGACGGTCGTCGTCGAGATCGTCTGGCCTCCCAAGACGACGTCTTGGGTCACCTCATGAGCCTTGAAGACGACGCCTGTGAAGAAGTGGCTGATGAAGCTGAGCGGCACGACGACGACCGCGACGATCGTGATCAGCCGTCCCGCGTTCGCCTTGTACACGTCGAACGCGGCGGTCAGGATGTCGCCCAACCCGCGTTGCGGGATCTGGCCGCCTCCTCCCGCGCTCGGTGGCGGTGGTGGTGGGGGTGCTCCGAAGCCGCCGGAATCGTCCATGCCCCTTCCCTCCTATGGTCGATGGCCTGTGGTGATGGCCTCTGGTGGCCCCGGACCGGCCGGATACTACGCCGCTTCGGAAGCGGTTTCTCGCAACGCTCTCCTCAGACGACGACGACCTCCCAGTCGCTCGGGAGGGCAACGTCACCCCACCCCGGGTCCGGCCGCCACCCGCTCCACTCGTCGTCGAAGGGAGGCTCGCGGAGCAGGACGTGCTCGACTCCGCGTTCGCCCCAGAACCGGAACCACTCCGCGTCCTCCGCGGTGAAGATCCCTCGCACGACGGCCTCGCGCAGCTCGTCCTCGTCCTTCCAGGACCAATACGACCGGTCGGGCGCGATCCTCACGTCGAGGAGATGGTCGACCGTGTCGAATCCGGGCGGCGACGGCGTGAGCGGGCGTTCGAGGTTGATGTAGTACTCGAACAGCTCCCCGGCCGCGTCGAACCCGAGGATCACCGCATAGGGGAGATCGGGGAACGCGAACGAGAGCATGCTCGTGGATCCTCGCTCGACCTCTTCCAGGGTCCAGCGTTCTTCCGGGATCCGGAGCGCCGCGCCGTCCTCATCGACGGGCTGGCGGCACCGCGCGTGCGGCGGGACGTGGAGCATCCGGAGGTTCGGCTCGTCTTGGACGACGATCGCCGGCCAGGCGTACCAGACGCGTCCGTCCCAGATCTCGCGGAGGGCGACGACGTCGCCGGGGGAGCGGCGCGGGACGCCGGGATCGGCCGGGATCGTCGGGGTCTTCCCCACGAGCCGCAGCCTAGCCCGCTCGGTCTTGACGGATGTCCGAGCCCGGGCGTACATTCGTCCTGCTCTCGAACATACGTTCGATGCCCTCCGAACGATGGGGTCACCGAGACACGGGGCGACGGATGACCAAGCGGTTCGACGAAGAGGTCCGGGTCGAGCGGGATGCGGGGATGCCTGCCGTCTTCGAATGGCGCGGCAAGCGCTATCAGGTCGTCGACGTGATCGGCCGCTGGCGGATCGAAGGCCGCTGGTGGTCCGACGGTCGCGACCGCGAGTACTGGCGCGTCGAGGCGAACGGGGGCGCCGTGTGGGACCTCTACTTCGACCGCCAGGCGGATCGGTGGCACATGGAACGACTCTGGGACTGAGCGCGAACGGGGACGCTCACGCGGCCCGCTGCAGCACCGTCGCCACCTTCGTGAGGTCGTCGACGAACGCCGCCATCGCCCGCTCGCGAGCTGCGTCGTCGCGTTCTCGGAGGATCGACGACGGGTGCACGGTCGACGTGACGAACGGCGCCAGATCCGACTCGACGAACAAGCCTCGCTGCTGCGTCACCCGGAACTCCCGTCCCAGTAGTGACTGCGCAGCCGTCGCACCGAGACAGACGAGCACCTTCGGACGGACCTGTTCGAGCTCCGCCTCGAGCCAGGGTCGGCACGCGAGCTGCTCGCGGAGGTCGGGCTTCTTGTGGATCCGCCGCTTGCCGCGCGGCGCCGGTGTCCACTTGAAGTGCTTGACGACGTTCGTCACGTAGGCATCCGTGCGGATGATGCCCGCCTGCGCGAGGCCGTCGTCGAGGACGCGACCGGCCGGCCCGACGAACGGGTGGCCTTCGATGTCCTCGCGGTCGCCGGGCTGCTCGCCGACGAACATCACGTGGGCACGCTTCGTGCCTTCGCCGAAGACCGCCTGCGTCGCTCGCTTGTAGAGGTCGCACCCCTCGCAGTGCTGCACGGCGTCGGCGAGCGAGCGGAGCGAGCGATCTTCGGGGACGAACGGCTCCGCCGAGTTCTCTGTCATGAGCCCCAAGTACCCGGTCGGGAGGCCGTCCGAACGACGTCTTGACGGATGTCGCCGGGAGCGTTCAGACTCGAACATACGTTCGAATCAACGGGAAGGCCTCTCCCTCATGTCCTTCGTGCACCTCGACGTCCGGTCGTTCTTCTCGCTGAAGGAGGGGGCGTTCGCGCCGGAGCAGCTCGCCGAGCAGGCGGCCGGGCTGGGCATGTCGTCGGTCGCGATGACGGATCGGGACGGTCTCTACGGGGCAGCGCGGTTCGTCGCGGCGTGCGAACGGGTCGGCATACGGCCGATCCTCGGCGCGTCGCTCACCGTCCGCGCGCCGGTCCCGCCGCCGGGCGACGCGCACGTGATCCTGCTGGCGCAGGACGCGATCGGCTACGCCAACCTCTGCCGTCTCGTCACCGACGCGCACCTGCTCGGTGAGCGCGCCGACCCGTGGGTCGCGACCGAGCAGATCTGCGCGCACGCGGCCGGGCTCACGGTGCTGCTCGGACCCGGGTCGCATCCGGGCCGCCTCGCCGTCGCCGGACGCGCGGACGCGGCGGCGCGGCTCGCGGCGCCGTTCCGCGAGGCGTTCGGTCGCGATCGCTGCGTCGCCGCGGTCGAGCATCGCGTCGAGGCGGGCTCCGACGCGGAGATCCGTGCGATGCTGCGGTTCGCCGACAGGCTGGACGCGACCGCGGCGGCGACGAACCCCGTGCGGTACCTCGTGCCGGACGACGCGTTCCTCGCCGACGCGCTCGGGTGCATGCGCGCGATCGTGCCGGTCTCCTCGACGAACGTCCGCCGGGCGAACGCCGAGGGGTACCTGAAAGACACGGCCGCGATGCGCGCGTTGTTCGCCGAGCGTCCGGAGCTCTGCGACGAGACGCTCGCGATCTCGGAGCGCTGTTCGTACGACCTCGGCCTGAAGCGGGTGCACTTCCCCGACTTCCCGATCGAGGATGGGCGTCCGGCCGACGCGGTGCTCGCCGATCGGTGCTGGCGCGGCGTCCGGGAGCGCGGCCTCAAGGAGGACGAGCGGCTGCGCGACCGCATCCACCACGAGCTCTCGATGATCCGCCGGATGGGCTTCGCGGCGTTCTTCCTGACCGTGTCGGAGATCGTCGCCGACGTGAAGGCGATGGGGATCATGGCCGCATGCCGGGGGAGCGCCGCCGGGTCGCTCGTGTGCTACCTGACCGGCATCTCCGACGTCGACGCGCTCCGTCACGACCTGTCGTTCGAGCGGTTCATGAACCCGATGCGCGACGAGCTGCCCGACATCGACATCGATGTCGAGTCGGCTCGTCGCGCGGACGTCTACGACATGATCCTGTCTCGCCACGGGCAGGAGCGCGCGGCGTGCGTCGCGATGATCGACACGTTCCGGGCGCGCGCGGCGATCCGCGAGGTCGGCAAGGCGCTCGGGCTTCCCGAGGTCGAGATCGGGATCGTCGCGAAGGCCTTCCCGCATATCTCGGCGCGCAACATCCGCGAGGGGCTCGAGCGGCTGCCGGAGGTGCAGGGGATCAACCTGCCGATGCGCCAGCTCGAGCTGCTGTTCCGCGTCGCCGAGCGGCTCGACGGGTTCCCGCGGCACATCGCGCTGCACCCGTGCGGGATCGTGCTGTCCTCGCACGACCTCGCCGAGCGCGTCCCGCTCGAACGCAGCGCGAACGGGCACCGCATGGCGCAGGCCGACAAGGACGACGTCGAGCTGCTCGGGTACCTGAAGCTCGACATCCTCGGCGTGCGGATGCTCTCGTCGATGCGCCACGCGCTCGACGAGATCGCCCGCACGACGGGGGAGAAGGTCGACCTCGACCGGATCCCGCTCGACGAC
>Ga0075433_10000391_pt1 | contig 27826 bp, 21 predicted proteins | sample RhiMethybrSRZTD2_FD_75299 | JGI IMG/M metagenome (GOLD analysis project Ga0075433, IMG submission 75299) | Populus rhizosphere microbial communities from Tennessee, USA - Rhizosphere MetaG P. TD hybrid SRZTD2 | ecosystem: Host-associated > Plants > Roots > Rhizosphere > Soil | place: USA... | reverse complement strand
TCTTACTATCTTAATCTTCGGGTGAGAATACCCAACAGACTTCTAAAGGCCACAAAAAAGCGACCCTTCGCTCTCCAGAGAAGCTCCAGGTCGCCTCGACAACAGCTTGTTGTCAGTTTTCGTAAGGACTCGGCCTATTTCCGTATCCCAAGTTTTTGAATCACCCCGCGGTACCGCTCAACGTCTTTGGATTTCAGGTAATCCAGTAGACTGCGGCGGTGGCCGACCATCTTGAGCAAGCCGCGGCGGGAAGAATGATCCTTCTTGTGGTTCTTGAAATGTTCGTTTAGGTAATTAATCCGTTCGCTCAAGAGAGCGATCTGGACCTCTGGAGAACCGGTATCTGTCGGATGCGCCTTATATTGGTCAATAACGGAACTCTTGAATTCGCGGGTAAAAACCATGAAGGCAGACTCCTTAGCGTCAAATCATCCACGAACAAAGACAGAATCTAACATAAACACGGGGATCTTGCCAACAAGAAATAGGGGCAGAGAGTGCTTCAGTTTCTGAGGAGAAGATGGGCCACTTGAAGGTGGATTGAATCAGAACTCGCTGTCCCGTACGCTGTGATTCGTGGCACCCCTCCATAGTTTCCAACACGTGAAAGGGCATGTTCGGCAGTCACCAGGCTTGGCAGTTGCTAGACACTCCGCAATGTAGGCGCCGTCTGTTCTGCCACCCGTATTCTGCCGCGTCCTCTACATAGCGTCTCCCTTGCTCCTTTAAGGTGGCCAAATCCACGCCGTACGGACCCCCAATCGTAGCCGCAGAGATCCCTGGCGTTGCCATTTATCACAGGTCGATTTAGCACAACAGTAATCTTCCAGCTGTTCGTACCGACAAGGCTAGCGGTTTAGAGGACTACTCGCGGGTGAAACTTAGGTGATAGGGAATTCGGTCCCTCTTGAGCGGTTTGGCGTACTGATGGTTCCGCCACTCCCAGGAGTTCACCGCAGGATGACACGATACGAAATAATCCACCGGCGTCTATTTGGGGCCCTGAATCAACACTGAATTCCATTCCGTGGCCTACTCGAGCCCGAGTCTCTTCGTCCACCTTCAATTCGGGCAGGCTCTGCAAGACGCTATTCATGGAAATCAGGTGACGAGACGACTCCAGTTCATCCATTGACAGGAACATATCGAGAGAGATCGCGCGAGCGAGCGAAAACTCGCCTGAAGCTATTCGTCTCAGGCGAGTGAGGTGAGCACCGCATCCCAGCCTCTGGCCCACGTCATGGGCCACAGAGCGAATATAGGATCCTGCCGAGCATTGGATCTCGAAATCGAGTTCATGGGTTCCTCGCTGGGTTAACTCAAACCGCGATATGCCGATCGTTTGAGGGATGAGAGTCAATTGAATCCCCTGCCGAGCCAGTTCATAAGACCGGACGCCGGCTACTTTTTTGGCTGAATAGGGAGGAGGGATCTGTAACTGTTCCCCCAGCATTTGATTGCGGATTTCCAGAAGTTGTTGGGGCGTGACAACCGGCATGATTGGCTCGGATGTGGCTCGTCCCTCTCCATCGAACGTATCCGTAGAGTACCCAAGATAAATGGTGCCTTCATAGATTTTGCTTCCGCTACTCAGGAACTGAGCCAACCGCGTTGCCTTGCCTACGGCCAAGGGAAGGACGCCGGTAGCCAGGGGATCCAGCGTTCCGAGATGCCCGATGCGACGAGTTTTCAGGTGTCGACGAGCCACCCGAACCACATCATGCGAGGTCAACCCTTTGGGTTTATCGATGACAAAGAATCCGTTGGTTTTTTCGCTTGAAGAATATCTCATTCCCGGCGGTGAGTTGATGATGAGTCAGCAATAGAAGCGGGTTTTGAGAAAGGAGGGTCTTATTAACAGTTGCAGAAGCAGCACGACAGGACAGATTGCAATACCTATTGATGTTCGCGAACTATGTTTTCTTCGAAGGAGGCCGGTCCTCACCCCGCCTTCGGCACTGCTCTGTCCCAATGGGGAAGGTTAGGGTCGAGAGGTTTTTCTCCAATCTTCGGACTCCTCTTCACCACGGGGAAAGACCAAACGAGAACTCTGTTCTCCAGCCCGGCTCAGACTACGACTCATCCATGGGCTCTGTAGATTGTTTTGATTTTAGGATGAGCTCCTCAATCTTGGCGCCATATTCGATAGATTGGTCGTAGCAGAAAGTGAGTTCCGGAGTGTTGCGTAAGCGCAGTCGCTCTCCAATGGCATGCCGGATGTGGGATGCAGCGCTGTTCAAGCCAGCCAGAGTTTTTTGTCGCTCTTCCGCACCTCCCAGAACGCTCACGTAAACCCGCGCCTGCTTGAGATCCGGACTCATTTTGACTTCCGTCACGGTGGTGAGTCCAATGCGAGGATCCTTCAGTTCACGAACCAGCAACTGGCTGATCTCCATTCGGATCATTTCTCCCACCCGCACCGGACGCCTACCTTGAGTCTTCATAGGTACTCGATTTGGTATTGGCTCAGGTTCCCGTTCAGAATCTTTTCAGACTCTTCTGCGACGGCGTTCAGTGTCTTCTCGAGAATGCCGTGGTCTGATGAAATGGAGACTATTCCCAGGGTGGAACGCTGCCAAAGATCTTGATGATCACATTCGGCAACCGAAACATTAAATTTTCGCAGACGGTCCTTTAGGCTGCGCAAAACGATTCGCTTTTCCTTAAGTGAATGGGACTCGGGGAGAAAAATATCGAGGGTCAGCAGGCCGATGTGCATCGGAGTGAACGGAAGGAGGAGGTTTATTTTTTTGCTTTAGACCACTTCTGCAGCCACCTTCTCCATGACAAAGGCCTCAATCACATCGCCATTCTTGATGTCGTTGAATTTGTCGAGGCCAATACCGCATTCAAAGCCTGACCGCACTTCGGAGGCATCGTCTTTGAAACGTCTGAGAGAGCCAATCTTCCCTTCGTAAATGACCACGTTATCCCGGAGCAGTCTAACCTGGGAGCCTCGGGTGACCTTGCCATCTGAGATGTAGCATCCGGCGATGGTTCCAAACTTCGGGACCTTAAAGGTTTCGCGGACCTCGGCCGTGCCTTGATACGTTTCCTTGAAGGTCTGATCCAGCATTCCGACCATGGCACTCTTGATCTCGCCAGTGACGTTGTAAATGATCGTGTGCAGGCGGATATCCACGCCTTCATGCTGGGCCAGTTCGGACGCTTTCTTCTCCGGTCTCACATTGAAGCCAATCACGATCGCATTCGAAAGCAAAGCCAGCAAAACGTCGTATTCGGTGATGGCCCCAGTGCCGCGGTGGATGATTTTTATTTTTACCTTGTCGCTGCTGAGCTTGGCTAACGTGTCTGACAGGACTTCCACGGATCCCTGTACGTCCGCCTTCACAATCAGAGGCAGCTCTTTCACAGCTCCCGCTTTCAACTGCTCATGCAAATGCTCCAATGTGAGTCTGGAGGTTTTGGCGAGCTGGCTCTCGCGCAACTTGAGCTGACGCAGGTTGCCAATCTGCTTAACCCTGGAGATATCAGTCAAGACCTGGAAGAGGTCTCCTGCCTGTGGGACTGCCTGCAGTCCCAAGACTTCGACGGGGGCAGAAGGCCCTGCCTTTTTGACAGACTCCCCAAGGTGGCTGAACATCGCGCGCACTTTTCCTGTGACCGCTCCTACAATGAATGAGTCCCCAACATTAAGAGTTCCATTTTGAACGAGAACTGTCGCAACGGGTCCACGTCCCTTGTCCAGCTTGGCTTCCAAAATGGTCCCCATGGCTGATCTTTCCGGGTTCGCCTTGAGGCCTTGCAGATCCGACACCAGAAGAATCATTTCTAGAAGGAGATCCAGATTGGTCTGCTGCTTCGCTGAAACCTCGACGGTGACGGTTTGTCCACCCCAGTCTTCAGCCAGAAGCCCGTTTTCGGAGAGCGCCTTCTTAACTCGATCGATTTGAGCGTTGGGTTTGTCGATCTTGTTGATGGCAACAATGATCGGGACCTTGGCCGCCCGAGCATGAGCGATGGCCTCGAGCGTTTGTGGCATGACGCCGTCATCTGCAGCCACTACCAGGACCACTACATCGGTCACTTTGGCCCCGCGAGCCCGCATCATCGTGAAGGCCTCATGGCCAGGGGTATCGAGAAATGTGATGACGCGATGGTTCTTCTCGACCTGGTAAGCGCCGATGTGCTGAGTGATTCCACCGGCTTCGTGAGAAGTCACATTAGTCTTGCGGATAGCATCCAACAAAGAGGTCTTGCCGTGATCCACATGGCCCATGATAGTAACAACGGGCGGGCGAGGAGTCAGGTTCTCAGATTTCTCTTCAGCGATGGCCTCGTACTCGGCATCCTCTTCGAAGGAGATGATGGAGGCCTCAGCTCCAAAGTCACGGCTCAAATCAATGGCCAAACTCTCGTCCAGGGTTTGATTCATGGTGGCAAAGATTCCCTTGTCAAGCAGACGCCTGATCAGGTCTTTGGCTTTAACATCCAACTTCTCCGAGAGCTCTTTAATCGTCACACCTTCTGTCAGGGTGACACTCTTTGAGATTGGAAGAGCCTGAAAAGCGGCAGGTCGTGCAATTACCGGGGCCGGTGCTCTCTCTCCGCGCCTTGCTTGCTTACCTTCCTGGGGGTATTGCCGGTAACCTGCTCTGGGTCTGACCGCGCCCCTGTGATCTCGGGTCGGCGTGGCCTGCGGTTTTTGAGGCAAAGGAGAAAATGCACCGGGAGAAGGCGGCCTGCCTCCCGGAGGCGAACCTGGCCTGGCTCCCGGTCTCGGAGGAAGCGGCCGTGGCCTGATTTCCCCAAACTTCGAGCTAATGTGCTGACGGATGGTTTCCGTGGGCGCACCTGCCGGGAGAGGTTTTTTGGGAAAGACTGTAGGTGCCTTTCCCGCAGCCGCAAGCCTGGAAGGAGAAGGTAGTGGCCTTGGAGTTCCAGGTGGGACCGGAGCTTGAGCCGGTGGGACAGTTGGTGGAGGAGCTACCTTCTCGGGCGGTTTGACTCCCAAAACGGGTTCTTTGCTTCGCAAACCCACTTCTGCAGCCGGCGATTTGAGCGGGACCGGTGCACTAGGTACGGGCGGTTTCGGCAGATCTTTGGGCACCGCGGCGAGCGGTTTCTCTTCAACTCTTTCAGAGGGCTTCGCGGGAGCTTCGGGAGAAGGGGGTTTGGGAGTCAGACTCACCTCTTGGGGAGCCTCTTGAGGCTTGGGCGCCGGGACTACCTCTGGCTGAGCCTTGACCTCAGCAGCTTGCTCGTTCTTGCCTTCTGCTTTAGCTTTGGCCTCTGCCTTGGCAGCGGCCTTTTTCATCTTCGCCTTCTTGCCGGAGAACTGGTCCTTGATGTCCTGAACGCGCTCGGCATCAATGTAGCTACCAGCCGATATCCCCTCCACGCCTTCGCTCTTCAAATAAGCGATAATTTCCAGCGCTTCTACCTTGATTTCTTCGGCTAATTTAAACAGTCTCTTTTTATCTGCCACGAATCCTCCGCACGGCCGGCCCAGCCCTACTGGCTAACCGCTACTCCTCCTAGTTTATTCTTTATTCTTTATTTCATGATCAGGCTCCACTGAAGTGTTTAAAGGTTCTTGAGCTTCTTCAACTCCCTCTCCCTGCAAAGTGCTCTCCCCTTGGTCTACGTCCGTTTTGTTCTGAGCTCCCTCCTCAACCGGAGCTGGAGGCACTGCCGTCTCCATTTCAGCATTGGCGGCTTCAGCATTGGCGACCTCGGCTGATTGCATATAGTAGTCTTTTACGGACGCAATAATTTTTTCGGCGATCTTGGGTCCGACTCCTTTGATATTGGTCAACTCAGCAATTGGAGTATCCGCCAGGTCCTCAATCGTTGAAATGCCGCTGTTTGTCAATTTTTGCAAAATGCTTGCAGATAGGCCTGGCAATTCTCCCAGTGGGGTTCTGGCTGCCATTTGCGCCATCTGGTCTTCAATCTCCGCACGCTTTTCTTCGTCACTCTTAATATCAATCTTCCAGCCCGTCAATTTGGCTGCGAGTCGAACATTCTGTCCCTTCTTCCCTATCGCTAAGGAGAGCTGATCCGATTCCACGATCACTTCAATCTGCTTTTCGAGGCTGTCGATGATGGATGCGCGCCCAATTTTGGCAGGACTCAGGGCGTTGGTCACAAAACTTGCCGGATCCTCGGAGAAGGCAATGATATCGATCTTTTCACCATGCAACTCACGGATGATTGCTTGAACTCGGGATCCCTTCATCCCGACGCAGGCACCCACCGGATCAACATCCTTGTCTTTGGAAAAAACGGCCACTTTGGCGCGCTCGCCGGTATCACGGGCTGCAGATCTAATGACTACCGTGCCGTCGTAGACCTCTGGAACTTCCATTTCAAAGAGCTTCACAAGAAGCGCGGGGTCAGTGCGGGAGACAATTACCTGAGGGCCTTTAGTGGTCCTTTCCACTTTGGAGACGACGACGCGCGTGCGATCTCCGGTGCCGAAACTCTCCAGCCGGGACTGCTCTCTCTTGGGCAGACGCCCCTCAGTGGTTCCTAGATCGACGATAATATCTCCGCCCTCGGAGCGCTTTACCATGCATGTAACCACTTCCCCGATTCTTTGACTGTATTCAGCGAAAATGCTGTCCCGTTCGGCTTCGCGCACCTTCTGCAAGATGACCTGCTTGGCCGTTTGGGCCGCAATCCGTCCCAGAACATCTGTGGGCTTTTGGATCCTCACTTCGCTATTCAGCTCGACATCGGCGTCAATTTTCTGCGCATTTTCCAGAGAAATCTCTCGAGTCGGATTCGTGACAGTCTCGACCACCTTCTTGATGGCGTAAACTTCTACATGTCCCGTTTCTTTGTTGAGGATGGATTTCAGGTCCTCATTTGATTTGTAAAATTTGCGGGTCGCCACGAGAACCGCATCCTCCACGGCGCTCACCACAATATCCGGATTGATCCCTTTCTCTTTGCTGAGCTGGTCAATTTGCTGATACAGAAGATTGGTCACGGACAGAACTCCTCAGTTGGGATACCTAGAAATCGATGTCCAAGTTTGCCTTCGCGATAGACTCCAGAGGGACCTCCACGAATTCTGCCTTCTTGAGTTCGACAGTCACCGTTCCACCTTCAAGGCCTAATAGAATTCCTCGAAGGGTTTTCATCCCGTTGATGGGCAGCTTCGTCTGTATCTTGACCAGGCGCCCGCGAAAGCGGTGAAAATCGGATTCTTTCGTGAGTCTGCGCGTCAAGCCGGGTGAAGATACCTCCAAGGTATAGCTCCCCGGAATCAGATCTTCAATATCCAACACCGTTCCCACCTGATCACTGATGACCTGGCAATCTTCATGAGAAATTCCCGAAGGCTTGTCAATATAGATCCGCACGATTCGGCTATTTAGATTGCCCTTCACCTCAAGTTCCACGAGTTCCATTCCTTCGGAAGACACTACCTTTTCGATTATGCCTCTTGTTCTGTCCAGGTCAAACAACTTGAGATTCCTTCGCGGGGAAGTTGTATGTGAGCGAATGCAGAACAACAAAAAAGTGGGCTTGCGCCCACTAGGTACCAGAAAGCATATAATGTGTGTAATCCAAAAAGCAAATAAAATCACGGCCGATACCTAATGGTGTGCGCTTCCTGGAGAATTGAGATTGCCATAGATGGTAAGGAGTCCTGGTTATCACGCCTCCCGCGATCAGTGAGATGAGTGCCCTCCTGTCTCTTCGCTCGGATCCCCAACGGCCCGTGGAGAATTCGTGCTAGTTTCGTGACTCGTTCAAGCACACTTTCTGGCAGGTAGTTAAGCCTTGAGATAATGGGTGAAATCATGGAAGATGAGAATTCTTCCTCGAGGGGAAATGCAAGCAAACAGGCAACCTGAGCGGGTCTTGGGGAGATCATATGGGGTGAGGATAAAGCTGGAGGACGGGTGACCAATTCTAGCCTCCAAGAAACTGCTGTTCTGCTCGCTTCCTTGCCAAGATCACGCTCAGCCTTCTGGAATTTTCAAAGTGTCGTCAACCCCCACCCATATTGCGAAGAAAACATTCCTTCTGCTTGGCACTGGGCTCCTTCTGAGTTCTCACGGTTTGGCGGCCGAGAACTCAAGATACTTCGGCCAACCAGTGGCGAGAATCGCCTTTATTTCCGACGACCCCATCGACGCGGCCAGGTTGCAGGGTCTCGTCTCCGTGGCCCCTGGCCAGATTCTGGAACCTCAGCTGCTGCGGAACAGTATCGAGCGCCTATATCAAACGCGGCAATTTTCGTATGTTGAAGTTGAAGCTGAGAGGTCGCCCGACGGACTGGTTGTAAGTTTCAAGTTACGCCCCAATTTCTTCTTTGCGGACTTCCGATTGGGAGGTGACGAAGTTCTGAGGTCGTCGCTGTCGCGCTTGACTCAACTACCCCTGGGAGAAACCTATTCTCCGAAAGTGGTCCAGGAACTGCAGGCTAAGGTGATCCAGTTGCTGGGGAACGCTGGATACTATCAACCCACAATCATTCCCAACGTCCAGTTTCTTTCCGAAAAGAAGCTGGTAACAGTGGAATTTGTAGTGCAGGCTGGTCCGAGAGCTTCGATCGCGGAGATTATCTTGGAAGGGTCGCCGGTTTTTGAAAGAAAGGAAATTCTGGACGCTATGAAATTGCGGGTGGGACGGGTTTTCGATCTGGATGTCATGAAGAAGGATTTTGAAAGGCTGCGTAAGCTTTATTCAAAACGTGGTTTTCTCAATGCGACCATGCGGCTCGACCGTGCTGCTTACTCGAGTGAATCTAACTCGGTGAAGCTGACCTTGCACATAGATGCCGGCTCATTTGTTTACATTGAATTGATCGGAGCCAAGATTTCACGCAAGGAGTTGCGCCCTCTGGTCCCAATCTATGAAGAGGGCACTATTGACCAGGATCTGATTGAAGAAGGAAAGCGGAATATCGAAGACTATTTTGAAAGACGGGGCTTCTTTGACGTTTCAGTCGAGCCGCAGCTGATTGAAGTTCCCTCGGACAATGCCTATCAGATCAACTACACGATCAATCGGGGTGAAAGGCAAAAAGTGGTGGCGATCGAAATCGAGGGGGCTCAGCACTTTGATCGTCAGCAGCTTCTTCCTTTGCTGAAGACCCGGACGGGAGGCGTAAGGAGCCGGGGTAAGTTCAGCCGCGGGTTGATGGATCAGGATACCGATATCATCCGAGAGACCTACCAACGAGCTGGATTTGAGAAGATCGAGGTCGCCGCCTCCTCAAGAAAAGATACCTCTGGGCACAACATTGTTGTGACTTTCAATGTGAAGGAAGGTCCTCAAAGCCGAGTGACGGAAGTTGTCGTACAGGGAAATCAGCAGATGTCGAGCACGGAACTTTTAAAGGGGCTTCAGCTAGAGCCGGGACAGCCATTCTCAGTTCTTCTCCTGGATGAGGACCGGCAAACTATAGAATCCAGATACTGGGATCGTGGCTTCGCTCAAGCGAAAATCGAGTCGGCGTTTGAGAGACAGCCTGGAGAGAAGATCAGAGTTGTCTATACCGTGACAGAGAATGAAATGGTCAAGGTGGAAAACGTTTTTGTCATTGGCAACCGGCTGACGAAAAACAAAGTGGTGACTCGGAATATTCACTTTCATGAGGGCGACCCGCTGAGCCAGAGCCGTCTTCTCACGAGTCAGCAGAAGCTCTACAGCCTCGGTTTGTTCAATCGCGTGGATATTGTGCCGATTGATGTGGAGCCGGTCGACGCGCGCAAGCCCGTCATTGTTCGAGTGGAGGACGGCAGTCCCATCATTCTGGGCTACGGTGTCGGTTATCAGGACCGAGAGGGGCTTCGCGGGACGGTTGAGATCTCTCATAACAACCTGTGGGGTCTCGCTCGATCCATCAGTTTTCGAACTCGCGCCAGCCTTTTGGAGCAGCGAGGGCAAATCACCTATAAGGAGCCGCGACTCTTTAATCACGACCTTGATTCGTTCGTGACTCTTTATGCCGAGAAGACAAGCAAAGTGAGTTTTGACACCACCAGGACCAATGCATCCCTTCAAGTTCTCAAACATACGCGAAGTCTGAACAATTTTCTGTTCCGTTATACGTTCGAAACAGTGGACCTCTCTGATATTCGCGTTAACCCACAGGCAACGGGGCAAGAAGGCACTCTCAAGCTCTCTTCTGTTTCCACGGCTTGGTTCAGGGACACGCGGGATGATCCTTTTGATCCAACCAAAGGATTCTTCAATACAGCCAACTTTACGGTAACGTCCAAGCTCATTGGGTCGGAAACTAATTTTGTTTCCTTCTTTGGCCAAAGTCAGTACCAACGTCGCCTCAATGGGAACCTGGTTGTAGCCTCATCCCTTCGGTTAGGCCTCACCAAACCCTATGGCAGCACGCCCACGGTGCCCATCAGCGAAAGGTTCTTTGCAGGAGGATCCACCACTCTGCGTGGCTTCAATCTTGATTGTGCCGGACCTCTCGACGTTCAGCCTAAGACGCCTGAGAGCGAGAACGAGCCTCGACGCTTGAACTGCGGAGGGCCCTCAGATTCAGAGTATTACGCGCCGCTGGGCGGAAACGCCTTGATGATCGCAAATCTTGAGCTGCGGGTCCCACTGACGACCAATTTCTCGTTCGTGCCCTTCTACGACGCCGGCAATGTCTTCCCGACAATCAGCACAATTAGGTTCTCCTCCTTTACCAACACGCTAGGCGCCGGCCTTCGCTACAAGACGCCATTTGGGCCGCTCAGAGTGGACTTTGGATTCAACGTGGATCGTCCACCAGGAATTCCCTCCCACCAAGTCTTTTTTACGATAGGAAATCCATTTTAGGGCTCACTATGCTTCGCCTCCACAAGTTCCTGATCGTTGATTTCTTTTTGCTGAATGCCTCCTCTTCCTTGGCTTCCGGCGAAGTCCTCGATCGCATTGTTGCTGTCGTGAATCGCCAGATCATTACGCTCAGTGATGTCCAGCGCGAACGAAAGTTTCTGGAGATCGAACCTGGAAATCCGGCTATGGAGCAGGGTTCCTCAGGGACAGAAGAGCAAACTCAATCTGAATTGACCCAGCGGCTCATTGAGCAGAGTTTGATCCGGCAGCAGATTCAGCAATTCCCCGGAATCGATGTTTCTTCAGAAGAAGTTGAAAAGCAGATTGTTTCTCTTAAGAAAAGGACGAACGGTTCGTCCCTGAGTTGGGAACAACAGGTGGAGCAACTCGGGTTGGAGCCAGAAGAGGTCAGGGAGCACTTGAGGTGGCAGTTGCAGGTGACAAAGTTCTTCGACTACCGTTTCCGCCAGTTTGCCGTCGTAGATGAGAGAGAGATTGAAGGATATTACCGTGACAAGTTCCTGCCGGAATTGGCCGTGAGGGGAATCGAAAGACACCCGCCTTTACCTGAAGTCGAGGAGAAAATCCGAGCTATTCTGACCGAAGAGAAAGTGAATTTGCAGATTGATGATTGGCTGAAGTCGTTGAGAGAATCAGCCTCGGTAGAGGTCTTCGATTGAGCATACATGGTATGAGCGTTCGCAAGAAAATAGTGCTTCTCGCACTCGTTGCCCTCGGGCTGCTGTCGCTGGTTGCTGTGCTAACCTTCCTGAACAGCAAAACCTTCACAGAGCAGCTTAAGTATCAAATCACTGGCAGACTCGATCAAATTACGGGTGGTCGATCTTCGATCGCACACGTCGTCGTGCATTTCTTTCCGCTCAGAATTCGAATTGAACAACTTACAATTCCAGGGAATGGAAGTCCTCTCAATCCGCCTCTATTGTCGGTTCAAAGGATTGAGGCCATGTTCAGCTTTCGAGGTTTCTTAGGTATACCTCAGTTGAAAAGCCTCGAACTTGTTCAACCAAGAATCTATTTCCAAGTCAACGCGGATGGATCGACCAATTTTCCTCCCTTGCACAGCCCTTCCTCGGGCGAGGATCTGTTCCGCCTTTCTGCTGAAAAGCTGACAATTTCGCGGGGGTTGCTTCAGTTTAGAGAGAATCGCATCGGGCTCAACGGCGAAATGGATCACTTCGCCTTGCTAGCCAGCTACAATCAGCCAAGTGACACCTATCGAGCTCACTTGGCCTATCAAAACGCCAAAGTGCAGTTTGGGAGGGATTTTTGGAGTCATGGATTGGACCTGCTGGCCGAGATTGGCAAAGGTGAAATTAGGATCGAAAAGTTGGCCGCTTCGGCGGGCCAGTCGATCCTGCAAGCCGACGGGGTACTCAAGAACTTGAGCTCTCCCCGGCTGAATCTGAGTTACCGAGGGTTTCTGGATCCCCAGCTGGCAAAACCCTTTGCTCCCCAGCTTCGCGGTGGCTCCGGACTTGTTAGTTGTGTAGGCAGACTCGAATATGCGAAGGCTGGCTGGAAAACCTGGGGCACTTTGGACGGGGGAAAGCTTTCGATTAATACTGTCAACGTAGATCAATTCTCTACGCAATATTCCCTGTCATCGGATCGGTTAAGCTTTGAGAAGATCCGGATTCGCGGAATGCATGGCTGGACCGAGGGTAGTCTCACTGTAGAATCTCCATTTGCATCCCGGCTTTACAAGGCCGATCTAAGATTACAAAGGATTGGCTTGTTAGACCTTTCGTTGCTAGCACGCCTTGAAAGGCTCAAGTTCGGAGGCTTGTTGAACGGTAACATCAAGGCTCACTGGCGAGATCAATGGAGTGATTTTGCTGGTGAGGGTGAACTAAAAATTATTGAAGCGGCCAATGAGCAGCGCGAACATCAAGTGAATGAAAGAATTCTCCCCCTGGCTGGCCAGCTCAATTTTTCACTGACTTCCTCGAGTTCCAGCTTTAGAAATAGCTCTCTCAGATTGGGAAGCACTAGTGCCGAATTGGCAGGCATTCTTTCCGCAAGTCAAACTTCGAACCTTCACCTCAGGGTTCGTTCAGAAGATCTGAATGACATCAATTTCTTCATACCCGGATTGCAGGGGACCGCGAGTTTTGAAGGATTACTTCAGGGGCGTTTGGGAAGCCCCCGCATCAGCGGGAATTTCACCGCAGAAAAGATCTTGTACGAGACCTTCTTCTTTGACAATCTCAGCGGCCAGGTCGAAGCCGACCGTAGCTCGATCCGTCTCTCTGAGACGACAGCCCGACGAGCGCATTCGACACTCTTAGCTGACGGAACCGTCTTTCTTAGTCCCGGTGAATCAGTGCCCTCAGGGGCGGTCCAGTTTTCACTAAGGGTCAAAGAGGCGATGGCTGAAGATCTGTTTGCCCTTCTGGGAAAGACATTTCCGACCTCGGGCCTGATCTCAGGCGACTTCACAGTCGCTGGCCGATATCCTGAACTGGAGGTTCGTGGCTCCGGGCGGATTCGCCAGGGAATATTTTTCGATCAGCCTTACGATCTTGGCGAGTTTGAAATGCATTATCTGGATCCTGTGCTTACCCTTTACACCTTCACAGTTTCCTTGGGCAAGGGTCAAGTGAGTGGATTTGCTGAACTGAACATGAAGGAGGAGTCCATCCGGTCAAACGTCACAGCTCACAATTTGCCGCTCGATCGAATACGCGTGTTGAATTTTCCCGACGCACCCATTACAGGAACGTTGAGAGATCTGGAACTCCAGGCAAACGGTAACCTCCGCCGTCCCGCCTTGGAAGGAAGCTTTACGGTCATCAACAGTCAGGTGGCTGGAGAGCTAGCTGGCGATTTCGCGACACAGTTTCATACGGCGAATCAAATCTTGAAGTTTACATCGTTTTCGCTCCAACCCACCGTCAAACTCAGAGCTGACGGCAGTCTCTCACTAAATGAGAATTATGACTTTGACGCAAAAATTGGATTCGAGAATTTCATTTTCACCCCCTACGTGAAAAAGCTCCTGCCGGCAGCTTCCGAAACGCTGACCAGCCAAGCCAATGGCGAGGTTTCGATTTCCGGACCCTTCAGTAATCCCCATCAGCTTAGCATCGGTGGAACTCTGAACGTGATGAAAATCAAGTTTCGAGAAAGCCAAATTGAGGCCTCTAAACCGTTCCAGTTCCAATATCAGGACGAAAAGGTCTTTATCAAGGACGCTTTTTTTTCCGGAAAGGGAACCTCCTTGAAAGTGGACGGATTCGTAGACTTCTCTCGAACACAGAGGCTCAATCTTGATATGACGGGTAACTTTGATCTGGCCTTACTCAATGAGTTTGCAAAGAAACTCCGGTCAAGCGGAAATGGCAAGGTCAACGCCGCAATTCGAGGAACCTTGCCTGACCCCAGGTTCCAAGGCCATGCCGAGATTGCCAATGGCCAATTCTCGTATGGTGACCTTCCGAATTCTCTTTCTCAGGTCACCGCAAATATTTTCTTCGACGAGGACCAAATTAAAATCAATCACCTTTCCGGCACAACGGGGGGAGGACAGGTCTCCATAAGGGGAGATCTGATTTTTAGTCACGAGATGGTGAAGCTCATTCAGTTGCAGGCAGAGGCGCGCGAGGTACGCGTTCGTTATCCGGAGGGGATGCGAAATGTCGTCAATGCGGATCTGACACTTCGGGGATCACAAAAGTCGCAACTGCTCAGCGGCAATGTGCGTCTTCTGAGCGCCACGTTCCAAAAAGGATACGATCCAATTACTGAATTTCTGGAAAATCGAAAGAATCCGTCGGTGTTCTCCGGCGGCAAGGATGTGGTGGACTCCTTGAGCCTGGATCTTACCCTTACTGGCGATCGGGCCATCAAGCTGGACACGCCCGTCATGAAGGTCCTATCCAGCACGGATCTACGAATAAGGGGCACCATGTTGAATCCTTTGCTGACCGGCAGAATTGAGGCGGATACGGGAAATCTGTATTTCCAGGGCGCGCGGTATCGGATTACTCGAGGAAGGATTGATTTCGTGAACTCGGCTCGCTTCGAACCTCATTTCGACCTCGAAGCCGAGACCGATGTGCGCGATTACAGGGTTATTTTGACCCTCAATGGAACCGCGGACAAATTTAAGGCTGACTTGCACTCCGATCCGCCCCTCTCGAATTTTGATCTCTTCAGCCTTGTCTCCTCTGGCGGAGGGGGCGGACGCAATGCCGTTACCGGATCCTCCTGGCGACCGTATTCGACCAGCGGACGCCAGCAAGATAGTTCGCTCGGAGCCGAGTCTGTTCTCTCTGAGGGGCTCTCTCTCAAGATGGGATCAAGGTTCAAGAGGATCTTCGGTCTTGACCGCTTTCGTGTTGACCCCTTCCTCCTGGGAAACGAGCGCGATCAAACGGCTCGAGTTACCTTTGGACAGCAGGTCACCAAAGATGTTGCAATCACCTACTCCACAAGTTTCTCTTCGACTGACCAGCAAGTGATTATTGTGGAGTACAATGTGAACGACAACACCTCCATCATAGCGTCCAGAGATGTAGAAGGATCCTTTGGTCTGGACGTTCGTTTTCGCAAGCGACTCAGACAGAAACATCACTGAACGCTTCTCGGTAACGAAGCCTTGACGCCTAACTTATAGAAGGCACTCGATCATTTCAGGTGAGCGAACTGAGTCGCTCCTCGACGGCGGGGATAGAACTGGCGACCGGGACGGACCTCTTAAGTAATGCAACAGCCTGTCGATAGAACCCTGAAAATAGAAATCGATAAGCTGGGCCACGGCTGTGTCGCGGGATTCGACAAAAGATAACGCCGGCTCGTAGTAGTAAGCCCTCCCCTTCTTAACTCGTTGGAGAGCGCCCTTCTTAGCAAGCCGGTCCAGGACGGTGAGAATTGTTGTGTATGCTAGTGGCCTTTTTTCCTTGAGGGAGGTCTGAACCTGAAGAACGGTGACGGCACCCTCGAGCCAAATCGCTTTCATGCACTCTAGTTCAAGCCGGCTCAGGTCTTGCGGCCCCCTGCATCTGCCGGGTTCAGAGCGAGCCTGAATCCTTGCCGTCCTGATCTTCCTTTGGATGGCCTTGGCCATTTTGCTTAAACCCCTTGAAGAGTGGCCTTCCGAACATCTGGTTGTAGCTCGTCCAATCCCCCTCGATGCTCGAGTCGTGGCACAGAATAGCTCTCATTGCCTCCAGCTTGCTGTCCAGGTTGTCAAGGCAATGCAACACTAATGCTTCCGGAAACATGGGGAGCTTGGGACTGCCGAACTCATACTCTCCGTGATGGGAAATAATGAGGTGCTGAACCAGCGTTTTTAAACGTGGGGGGAATCCGTCGATTTGGGAGATTTTTTCGTTGACGAAGTCAAGTTCCAGAATCATATGGCCGAGGAGCTGTCCCTCATTGGTGTAGCTGAAGCTTCGATGGTAGCTGAGTTCCTCTGTCTTGCCCACATCGTGGAGCACGGCTCCACTGAGCAAAAGGTCTAGATCAAGATCCGGATAGTGTGAAGTCACCAACCGGCAAAGCTTACAAAGCGAGAGGGTATGTTCGAGGAGTCCACCCAACCAAGCGTGGTGGAGAACCTTGGCTGCGGGAGCTTGTTTAAACTTGGCCGCAAAATTCTCATCCATCAAGACGCTCATCAAGAGCTCGCGGAGATGAGAATTCTGAATGGCATCCACAATGTTCAGAAGCTCCTCAAACATTTCTTCTACGTTTTTAGTAGTTCTGGGGAAGTAGTCAGCAAGATCAATCTCTTCGTCGCGACATTTTCTCAACTTATGAATGGTCAACTGGGGCTTGTTACGAAAGACCTGGACAATTCCTTTGACCTTGATGAAGTCGTCCCGCTCAACCGCCGATTCAACCTCCCGGACATTATCCCACATCTTGGCATCCAGATCACCGCTTCGGTCAGCTAGGGTGAGCGAAAGATAACAGTCCCCACTCTTCTTAGCCCTGACCTCTTTGGTTTTTACTAAGAACGTAGTAGTAATGACATCGTTGGCTTGCAGATCGCGGACAAAAACCTCTTTCATAGGACCTTCGGGTGTTGGAATTGACCTAGGGAATGATCAAATCAGAGAACAGGATAGAACGGAGCCTAATCATAGTGGAATCATCTTCGATGTGCAACTGATTGTGAACGACACGCGACAGGCAAAATTGACAGGTCTCTCCATTTTCGTTAGCATGGTGAACTTCGAGCAAGGCGATGACAACAGCAGATGTCACCGCCGGGTCTGCAGAAGTTCCAAACTTGGAAAGCAAAATGGTTGTTAAACGGGTGACGGCTTCGGTCTTGCCAACTAAGCAGGGGACCTTCAAAATCATCGGCTACAAAGCAACAACACGACATCACGATTCATCGTACGTTGTTCTTGTCAAGGGCGACCTCAGTACCGACCCGGCGCCGTTAGTGCGTATTCACTCCCAGTGCCTGACTGGCGACGTCTTCTCCTCGACACGCTGTGATTGCGGGGACCAGCTGAAGTTTGCCATGCGTCAGATCAACAGGGCTGGAAGCGGCGTCATCATTTATCATCCTGAGGAGGGCCGGGGGATCGGGCTCTTGAACAAACTTCTCGCTTACGAGCTCCAAGATAAAGGGGCTGACACGGTAGAGGCCAATAAGAAGCTTGGCTTCAGCGCCGACGAGCGCGACTACGCCGCATGTGCAGCCATCCTTAAGGACTTGGGAGTGCGAAGCGTCCGCATGTTCTCCAACAATCCTCAAAAACTGAGTGCTCTGGAAGCGGCTGGAATCCGAGTCGTAGAGCGCCTCTCCATCGAGATTACTCCTCGGCGTTCGACTCAACATTACCTCAAGACCAAAAAGGAGAAACTAGGTCATCTCTTGACGAAAGTTTGAACAGACCCGTCTTGCTTTCGTCTCTCGCCACGAAACGATGTTGACCCTGTTGATTTTTACCCCCTTCGAGTGCTTCAATTCCAATCCATAGGAACGTCTCATGGGCTTCAGACGATATGGCCTGACCCTACTGCTGCTTCTCTTGGGTGTTGTTCTTTGCCCGCAAAGCTCATGGACTCCCCAAAATGCTTCCAGCTTCTTCTCTCTCATAGCCTCTCCACTTGAAGAGCCAGCTGCAGACGCTCTGAGTTCTACCGCAAAAGTTTCCCTCCCTGCACCGAACTCAATTGGCAACCCATCTGATACTGTCGCCCTCGTTTTGATTTCTCTGGTTGTCCTCCTGCTAGCGGCCAAGTTGGGCGGTGACCTGTTCGAACGAATGGGGCAGCCTGCAGTGCTGGGGGAACTTGTTTTTGGTGTTCTTTTAGGCAACCTGTCTTTACTGGGGTTCCAGGGACTCGACTATCTGAGAAGCAATGAAGTGGTTCGAATACTAGCGGAAATCGGAGTGATCTTTTTGCTATTCGAAGTGGGCCTCGAATCCAATATCAAGCAGCTGCTGGAGGTCGGCCTCTCTTCTTTGATGGTAGCCTTGTTTGGCGTGATTGCTCCGATGATTTTGGGGTGGGGCGTGGGAGCGATTTTCCTCCCTCAGGCGGGAACGCTGGTCCATGTTTTCATTGGGGCGACGCTCACCGCAACGAGCGTAAGCATAACCGCCCGGGTGCTTAAAGACTTGGGCAAGAACAATGAGAAGGAGGCGCGTATCATTCTTGGAGCGGCCGTGATCGACGATGTGATGGGCCTGGTTGTTCTGGCGGCGGTCAGCGGTATTATCCTTGCCGCGGAGCGAGGCGGTGCCGGAGTTTCACCGTTGGGCATTGGCATGATCATCGTAAAAGCAGTTGGATTCTTGGTCGCCGCCATTTGGATTGGGTCGCACCTGTCTCCAGCGATCTTTGGCTTAGCTTCAAAGCTTAAGGTGCGGGGGATGCTGCTGGCGACAAGTATCGCGTTTTGTTTTTTTCTCTCATTCTTAGCGAATCAGATTGGACTCGCGCCAATTGTAGGAGCTTTTGCCGCTGGACTAATCTTGGAACCTGTCCACTATCGAGAGTTTAGAGATCGCGGGGACCACTCTATTGACGAGCTGATTCATCCGATCAGCTCGTTTTTGGTTCCCATTTTCTTTGTGCTGATGGGGCTGCGCGTTGATTTGAGAACTTTCACGCAGATGGATATCCTCGGGTTTGCCTTGGCTCTGACGGCCGTGGCGATCTTGGGCAAGCAGGTCTGTGCTTTAGGAGTTATGGAGAGAGGGCTGGACCGGATCTCCGTCGGAATCGGAATGATTCCCAGGGGGGAAGTGGGGTTGATTTTCGCTAGCATCGGATCTTCCATGACCCTGAAAGGAATACCGGTAGTGAGTCCCGCGACCTATTCTGCGGTGGTCATCATGGTTATCGTGACGACTCTGATCACGCCAGTCATTCTAAAGATCACGTTGGATCGAGGAGAGCGTAAGAAACTAAACCGCACCGACGTGTTGACTGCCGTCCGCCTCCATGAATAGATCAAAGACAGGACTTGACATCCTCGTTTTGGTCCTGGGCCTATTTTTCCAGTGTGCGTGTTCATTGACTCAGGAACCTGAACCGCCGGGTCCTGCGGTCGAAGGGCAGACCGCACCCAATTTTAGGGTTAGAGATCAGTCCGGACAGCAGTTCTCACTTTCCGATTTTCGCGGGAAAGTAGTGCTGGTCAATTTTTGGGCCACCTGGTGTTCTCCCTGCCGTGAAGAAATGCCATCGCTGCAGTCCTTGCTTAACCAAATGGACGCCACTTATTTGAAGCTGCTGGCGCTCAGCGTTGATGATTCCTGGGAACCCGTCAATGAATTCATGCGTGAGAGCGGCACCGTCCTTCCCGTGTATGGCGATTTTGACAAACAGGTCGCCACACGCTATGGCACCCTTAAATTCCCGGAGACTTATGTCGTGGATAAGAAGGGGCGGGTAGCTCTAAAGGTTATTGGTGCGACGGACTGGGCAGCACCCGCCATGGTTGCCTATCTGCGCAGGCTCGCAAGTGAAAGTTCTTGACTTCATACGACGCCGAGGCCAAGCCCCCTCAACACACCAGTCCCCAATCGGCCATCATGAATCTTGAAAATAGAGGGGAACTTTTCGGCCCAGCGCGCGTTGGCTGCTGGAACATATTGGCGACTGTTCGCCTCAATGGTGAGCACCCCTGGAATGTGCGCCGCTAGCCCGGCGGAGTGAAGCAGCGAAGCACCCGGACAGGTGAGGTCCTGGACGCAGAGGAAGGATTTGGCCTTCTGGGCCGCAGCCGCTATCAGTAAGGCATTCGTTTGACCCTTACAGGCCTTCAGCGCCACTCCGCTGTAGCCCAGCTGACGGGAGAGCTGGTAACTCTCCAGGTCTACCAGCGCTTCGTCGATGACGACAGGAACGATCTTGGCCGCTTCATGCATGACATTTTGGAGATCAGACTTCAGATTACGCGAAGTTGGCTGCTCAATGTACTGAAGACGGGAGATGAGGCTGGGAGCTTTCTGTTTCACGCCTTCCAGGAATTCAAGCAGATATCCGACATTCTTGCAGCCCTCATTGAAATCGCAGCAGTACTTCCACTCCTTGACTCCACGGTGCTCTTGCGCCTCGGTTACGGCTCTTTCAATCTTCGCTACTCGATCGACGTCGGCTTTTAGGTCTCCCCCGTTCAACTTGATCTTGAAGTGCGTCAGGCCATCTGCTTCGATCCACTCTTTCAACGTTTCTGGCAATCCGTCCCCAATTCTGTGCGGAATGTCTGACTCGAAAATGGGGTCAGACGCCCCGATCGAGTGGTAGAGAAAAACCGATGGGATTGGCTCCTTCAGCACGTACTGATCCAGAGATTCTCCATCGAACTCGGATCCGAGATAGTGGCCCAGATCATGGTTCATGTACTGACGACTGTAGCCATGGTAGCAGTTGATACCATTTGCCTTGGCAAATGCATCGTGGATGGCAGCATCAAAAGGGCTTGCCGTAACCAGCGTGCAAAGCTTGGGAATTGGCTCCGCGAGTTTCATGTGCTGAGATACAGCCTCCGCAGCGCTGAAATACGAAGGCTCGGCTTCCCAATTGATGTCGATGGGATGAGCTGGACCTCGGTGGGCAGCTGTGAGCCGCTCGATTTCAGCCGCCAGCTGTTTCATTGCTTCAAGGGATTGGTCATAGGCGACGACCGAAGAAGGGAAGGACCATGCGTTTCCAAGAGGCATTGAACCAAAGCCCGTTGCCTCACCGCCAGACCGCGTCTTTACACGCACGTGGACGTTCAACAGTGTGACCTGATCTACGGTTCTTCCACCAAACTGATACGGAGCCCTATACTTGTACTGCTCAAATTCATGTCGAACGTCGGTGATCTCAATATCACTGGAACGGCGGGAATGAGGGCGAGCGACTACCGGTTCCTTCCTCTTCTCTTGGGTGCTGTCTTGATCCAGTACGCTTAGGAAAGGAGCTGCCCATAATCCAGCTGACAAGAAACTTCGGCGACTCAGTGCCAAGTCCTTCTCTCCTTTTGACATTGTAGAGTGCTCCTATGGCTTAGACTAATTTCTAATGTCGCGATGCAGCACCTTGGACTTATAGCCGCGGGAAAACAACACCTCATTAATGGCATCGGCAATCATCACCGATCGATGCCGCCCTCCCGTGCAGCCTATGGAGATGGTGAGATAACTCTTCCCCTCGATGATGTAGTTGGGGATGAGAAAGAGAAGCAGATCCAGCACGCGCTTCAGAAACTCACTGGTTTGAGTGAAGGATTTCATGTAGGCGACTACTTCAGGGTATTGTCCGGTCTTCTGCCTCAATGTCTTGATAAAGTTTGGGTTCGGAAGAAAGCGCACGTCAAAAACGAGATCTGATTCCACTGGAACCCCGTGTTTGAACCCGAAACTGATCAGGGAAATGAGCAGCGGGGCCGAGGAACGTTGCTCATGAAACTTATCTGCTATATAGCGACGAAGCTCGTGAACGTTGAATTTGGTCGTGTCAATGACGGTGTCCGCAATTTTCTTGATTGGAGCGAGCCGCTTTCTCTCTTCGACGAGGGCTTTCGGAATGGGTCTGTCGTGAGTAAGTGGGTGAGGGCGGCGGGTCTCGCTGTAACGACGAATCAGAGAGGCATCAGAGGCTTCAAGGTAAACCAGATTGACGGCCAGCTCGTACTTCTTCAACTGCTCAAAAACCTTCGGAAACTTCTCGAGTTCTGAACCTTCGCGAACATCGATGACGAGGGCAGCCCGGTCGATTTGAGCGCTGGCGCGGTTGCAAAGCTCTGCGAATTTCAGGATCAGTTCCAGAGGAAGATTGTCGACACAAAAATACCCGATGTCTTCAAAGGCCTTTAGGACCGTGCCTTTTCCAGAACCACTCAACCCGGTGATGATGACGAACGGAGTATTCTTGCTGCCCTTCGCAATCTCTTTCATGGAGTTCTAACAGTAAAGGAAAGTTGTCTGAAACCACCCAGGCAAAGAGGAGAGAAATTGCAAGACTGTCCTTAAGGCTCGATCAAGCCGAAGTTCCCATCTTTGCGTCTGTAAACAACGTTCACTTGTTCAGATTCGGAATTGCGAAAGACAATAAAATCATTCTTCGAACCGTTCACCTCTTGAACCGCCTCCTCCACCGTCATCGGTTTTGCGGCGAAGGATTTTGCTTTAATCACTCGCGGAAAACGGGCCACACCCAGCGAATCCTCACCTGAGTAAGACGAGGCCCTTGCAGCCAGAGGCGCGACGGGTTTTCTCTTCCGGGCAATCTTTTTCCCCTTATGCTTTAGGGCCTGACGCCCGATTTTTTCCAGCACCGAATTGATTGAGCCGTACATGTCGTGGGTCTGTTCGATGCCATTGATTTTGAAGGTTCGGGACTTCAGATTGATTTCAGCCTCGTGACGATACTTTTCAACGGTCAGAATCACGTGAACTTCGATCGCCTCGCCCAAAATTTTTCGAATCTTCTCAAGGTGATCCTCAGTGAATTTCCGAATCGCAGGGGTAATTTCGATTTGTCGCCCAGTGTACTCGACCTTCATAGGACCTCCGCTGGAAAGTTAGAATCCTTATGGCACAATTGTAGCTTATTAGGCTTCTCAAGTGCTTCAAGAAGATTCTCGGGATCAACCAAATGCGTTTCGTTGGAGTTTTAGGTGTTGGGGCGGTCCGGCGTGGAAAGTTCAGAATTCTTAATCTTGACTCTCCTCTGGTGGGTGCTCGGAATCTTCAAGTCCTCGCGGTATTTCGCGACTGTCCTTCGGGTGACCATGATGCCTTCGTCGTTGAGCATTTTCGTCAGCTGTTCGTCAGTCAGCGGCTTGGAGGAATCTTCTTCATCGATAAGCTTTTTGACTTTGCGTTTGGCAATTAGGAGCGGCGTGCCGCTTCCGGCGGGGCCTTGGACTGCCTCGGAGAAGAAATATCGGAGTTCAAAAACACCTTGAGGTGTGTGGGCATATTTATTGGCGACCGCCCGGCTGACCGTTGAAGGATGTACTCCGACTTCCTCGGCAACGTCTTTGATCATCATAGGTCGCAAGTAATCAATTCCATGGTCCAGAAACTCGACCTGACGGCGCAGGATTGCTTCGCAGACCCTAACGATTGTTTGTTTGCGCTGCTCAATGTTCTTGATGAACTGGAGAGCCGACGAGTACCTTTCTTTGACGTACTCTCGGACGTCCTTCGATGAGCCATCCTGCTCAATCAGCTTTTTGTATGTAGGATTCAGACGGAGTTGCGGGACATCATCCTCATTAACAGAAACTGAGTAACCGTCCTCAGTCTTCACGATGAACACATCGGGCTCAACGAGGCGAGTCTCAGCCTTGTTGTATCGTTGCCCGGGCCGCGGATCCAGCCTCTTGATCAGTTCAATTTGAGCCAGAACGAGATTGAGAGGTCTACCTAAGGCTCGAGAGATATCCTGATAATGTTTGTTCTGCAGTTGCTTCAGGTGATTCTGGACAATTTGAGCGGCGACAGAGTTTTCCTCACCCAGATGCCTTAATTGAATCAGTAAGCACTCTCCGAGGTCTCTAGCACCTACGCCGGCAGGGTCAAACGTCTGGAGGACCTTCAGCCCCTCCTCTACATCCTCGGTCTTGTGCCCACCGGTCGTTGCAATCTCTTCCAAGGTCGCAGTCAGATAACCGTCTTCATTTAGGTTCCCAATGATTGAGAAAATAGCATCGCTCACATTACTGGGGACGAGTGAAAGGTTGAGTTGCCAGTGCAGATGATCATAGAGCGTTGAAGGTTTGGCCAGGAAGTTCTCGAAGGCGGGCTTCTCAATCACCTCGCTTGGCATCTGTGTTCTGTAACCCGGGTCCAGGTACTCGTCGAAGAAGCTGTGGTAGTCAATCTGCTCAAATGGATCAGTCTGCTCCCCGGTCGCCGCGGCGCCAATTTCAATGATTTCCTTGTCAGCTGGTTCAGCCAAGCGCTCTTCCTTCACAGGCGCTTCTTCGGTGGCGGTGGCGGCTTCAACCTCCTCTTCGAGAACTGGATTCTCCATAAGCTCTTGAGAAATCATCTCGGAGAGCTCCAGCTTGTTGAGTGCGAGGACGCTGACCATCTGCACCAAGCCGGGCGTCAAAATCTGCTTCTGCGCCAGTTTTACATTTAGTCTTTGCTCGAGAAAGGCCATGGATTCTTATGCCAACCGAAAACTCTCGCCCAAGTAAAGTTTCTTCACTTCCTCATCGGCAGCAAGCTCCTCGGGGTTTCCTGTCCTGAAAATTTTTCCTTCATTAATAATATAGGCGCGATCGGTCACTTTTAAGGTTTCTCTGACGTTGTGGTCCGTAATGAGAATTCCAATTTGCTTCGACCTGAGGTGGTTGATAATCTGCTGGATATCGAAAACCGCTATAGGATCAATACCCGCGAAGGGTTCATCCAATAAGATGAAAGAAGGAGAAATGACCAGGGACCGCGCAATTTCTACTCGGCGTCTTTCTCCTCCCGACAGCATATAACCTTGATTTTTGCGTACATGGCTGAGTCCCAGCTCTTCAATCAGTTCATTGAGCCGGTCCCTCCTCTTTCTTCCGTTGAGAGGTAGCGTCTCAAGGATCGCCATGATATTCTCTTCAACAGTCAATTTCCGAAAGACAGAAGGCTCTTGAGGCAGATAGCTAATACCATTCCTAGCTCTCAAGAACATGGGGAGACCGGAAATCTCTTTGCCGTCCAAGAAGACTTGGCCTCCATCGGGGGAGGTCAGCCCGACAATGATGTAAAAGGTAGTGGTTTTGCCGGCTCCGTTCGGACCTAGCAGGCCGACGACTTCTCCTTGATTGATTCCGAGACTAACTTCATTAACGACTCGACGACCCTTGAAGGATTTGACTAGGTTGACCGTCTTCAAGATCTGCATTTTTGCTTATCTTGCAACGTGCTGCCTAGTGATTGAGCGATTCTCGGCATCTCCTTCGACGGCAATGCTACCATCATCCAAATGCATTGTCAACCGAGCCCCGACCGCGGAACCCCGCTCAGAGTCTAGGATTCTGGGCGATCCGCCACTCAGGACCACTCTGTCTTGATCGCGAAAATACTCCGCAAGATCCGAAGATGAAGTCCGATTTGGTTGGTGAATTGTCACGGCCCCGGTCGCGAGCAATCGCTCGACGGCGGTCTGGTTGTCCTTTGAAGTGAGAAAGATTTCAAGCTGGTTCGAGTTCAGGACTCCCATTGAGCTTTTCACCTTTACGCCTGTTTCATAGACGGCTCTTTGCAGGGAGTCTTCATAAACCATGGTCCTGGATTGGATGGTCACGGGCTGGCGCTCAGGTGGCACGGTTCCCTTGCTGGCTTTCTTGTTTTCCAGGTAGAACAAGCTTCGTACACTGCCCTCGGCGACTAGTTTCCGCTCGGACCGATACAAATAGATGGTCTCAGCTCCAATCACCTGGTCCTGTTGCCAAAGCTTGGCGTGTTTCCAATACTTCGCGACACCTGAATTGGTCGCCGCTTCCATGAATTCCGCGGAGGCAAAGACAGACGAACCCGGCTCAAATAGCGTCGTCCTTGCCTGCGAGCCTTGATTGTAGAAGACCGACCGGACAGTGCCTTGCGCTTGAAAAAGATTTTGCGCTTGGTGGAGTTCGATCGTATTGGCAGTGGTTTTTGAACTGGGATCACTTACCTGCGGATGGCCCAGCAAGCGAACGATCTGCTCTTTGGCAAACCAGAGGGCCTCTTCAGAACTGGCTTGTCGGCCTTCTTCCTCGTACTTGAAGTCTCCAAATTGATGGAATTGGCTGACCCGGCGCGTTTGCTTGTCCATCAGTGCCACGAGATGGTCACTGAACGTTCTCTTAACGGGGCCAGCTGCTTGGATCACAAGCACTTTGACGTTGCCATCTGCCGTGCACCTGTCAATTTGATTGGATCCCGGTTCGAAAGCAACTGTCAGTTCCTGAGCCGAAAGGACTCTCTTATCGTCGGTGGGTTGAGAAGGAAGTTCTTCCAATACGCTGGGTCCTCGAGCCTCCATGCGAGAAATCTGGTTCTGGTCTGGACCAAAGAAAGCCACAATCTCGGGCGACCTAATGACTTTGTCTCCAGGCCCAGGGCTTGGCATCGTCCCGGGATTGCCAATCTCAAGATTCTTAATCTTATCCGCCAAGACCGCGACAACATTCCCGGTTGCTCTGAGTGTTTGAACCGAACGGCTCTGTGGCTTCATAGCAACTTCCAACCGATTTGAAAAGACGTCGCGCTTGACTTCCTGGTTGAGCGAGCGGGAGCGAACATTGCCTTCTGCGTTGACCTGGTTGACCCAGCGTCCTCCCTCACTAAAATAATAATTCACCTTGTGAGCATCAACTTCCAGCATGGATTTCGGATCATGCGATATGGAACGCACGTTCCCGACAGCGCTAATTTGAGTCAGGCTGGAATCGTCAGGATCGAGAAGTGCATCGACCCAATCAGCCGTCGTTTCGTTGTCAGCTTTTCGGATCCATACGTCGGTGCGCATCTGAACCAAGTTAGAAGCCTTTGAATAAGTCAGGCTCCCCGCTTTCAACTGTATTTGCGAATCGTCAGCCTTGGAAGGTTCCACGTAGATTTCGACCTGAGTTTGGAGATGAAGGTTGCCCCTTTGGGAATCATACGTCAGCCCCTGACTTCGTCCATGAACACGGCCTCTTGTAAACTTTACTTCCTCTGCAGTTTCAGCTATGCCGGTCTTTTGTGCATACTTGATTCTGTCTACCTCTACCGTAGTGCGAAGAGGAGGATCGCCGGAATCGCCCGTCTGTTCGCGGCTTCGAACCTTCTTCATAGGACCAAATTCAATGATAACGTTATCCTGGAAGACAATTTCATCAGCCACTTGGTCGTATTCGCAGTGGTCGCTGGTGATTGTGTCGTAGCGGTCTCCGTCCTTCCCGTAGACCTTGCCGGTGATGTACTCCAGCAGGATCTTGTTGTCCCTAAGCCCGAGTTTTGACTTAGCCTTGAATTCAAAGAGCGTTTTGCCATGATCTGCCTGGGAAAAAGAAAAGCCCTCTGTGGAGTCCGAGATGTTTTCGCCGAGAAGCTTTGTCGGCTGCTTTTCTCGATTCCCGGGTGAAGTTGACCGCTTGTAGTAGCTGAACACCACCGCGGCTACAACGATGGTCAAGATCATCATCGGAAATGTGCGACCAAATGTTAGATACTTTTTTTCCAACATATCTCGAAGTCAGGAAAGGTGCACGTCCTTGACAACAAGCTGTAAGCTTTTCATCCCTTGAAAGGAATTTTGAGAGAGTGAAAACGCCAGAGAAACTCTTCCATCCGACTCTCGGATTTGCGCCTCATGCTGGGCCATATTCCAGCCAATTGCATCTAACGCCTTGCCATCCTGCTCGACGCGAAACTTGAGATGCTTCCCTTTTAGGATTCGAGGCTCAGCGATGAGGGTGAGCTCGCGAGCAGCAAAGGTGGGTTGCGGATTCGCGGGACCGAAGGGAGAAAGCCTTTGGATATCTTCAAACGAGTGTTCCTCCAGATCTGAGAGACGCAGTTCGCCATCGATCTCCAGGCTGGCCTCCAGATCGGCTTCTTCCATGGCGCTCTCAGCAAACCTGTTCACGCGCCGA
>Ga0075433_10000384_pt1 | contig 28009 bp, 24 predicted proteins | sample RhiMethybrSRZTD2_FD_75299 | JGI IMG/M metagenome (GOLD analysis project Ga0075433, IMG submission 75299) | Populus rhizosphere microbial communities from Tennessee, USA - Rhizosphere MetaG P. TD hybrid SRZTD2 | ecosystem: Host-associated > Plants > Roots > Rhizosphere > Soil | place: USA... | reverse complement strand
AGCACCTTCGACGTGACGGTGAACGACACGGAGAAACCGGTGCTGGCCGCCCACGCCAACGTGACGGCAAACAATGATCCGGGTCTCTGCGCAGCCGTGGTGACCTTTGCCGCCCCGACGGCGACGGACAACTGTCCGGGCATCGGCACGGTGACGTGCAGCCCGGCTCCCGGTTCTACGTTCCCTGTGGGGACGACGACCGTCGCCTGCACGGTGACGGATGCCCACGGGAATACGCAGACGAGCACGTTCGACGTCACGGTGACCGACACGGAGAAACCGGTCCTCGCCGCTCACGCGAACGTGACGGTGAGCAACAACGCGGGTCTCTGCTCCGCGGTGGTGACCTTCACACCTCCGACGGCGACCGACAACTGCCCTGGCGTCGGGACGGTCACTTGCATCCCGGCTTCGGGATCCACGTTCCCGGTGGGGACGACGACCGTGACGTGCACGGTGACGGACGCGCATGGGAATACGCAAACCAGCACCTTCGACGTGACGGTGAACGACACCGAGAAACCGGTCCTCGCCGCTCATGCGAACGTGGCGGTGAACAATAACCCTGGCCTCTGCGCGGCGGTGGTGAGCTTCACACCTCCGACGGCGACCGACAACTGCCCGGGCGTCGGCACGGTGACGTGCAGCCCGGGTTCGGGATCCACGTTCCCGGTGGGGACGACGACGGTGACCTGCACGGTGACCGATGCCCATGGGAATGCCCAGACGAGTACCTTCGACGTGACGGTGACCGACACGGAGAAGCCGGTGCTTGCCGCTCACGCGAACGTGACCGTGGGCAACGATCCTGGCCTCTGCTCCGCGGTGGTGACCTTCACTCCTCCGACCGCGACCGACAACTGTCCGGGCGTGGGGTCAGTGAGCTGCAGCCCGGGTTCGGGATCCACGTTCCCGGTGGGGACGACGACCGTGACCTGCACAGTGACCGATGCCCACGGGAACACCCAGACGAGCGCGTTCGACGTGATCGTGAACGACACGGAGAAGCCGGTGCTCAGCGCTCACGTGAACGTGACGGTGAGCAACGATCCGGGCCTCTGCTCGGCGGTGGTGACCTTCACTCCTTCCACCGCGACCGACAACTGTCCGGGTGTGGGGACAGTGAGTTGCAGTCCGGCCTCGGGATCCACGTTCCCGGTGGGGACGACGACGGTGACCTGCACGGTGACGGACGCCCACGGGAACACCCAGACGAGCACCTTCGACGTGATCGTGAGCGATACCGAGAAGCCCGTCATCAGCACCGCGAACATCACCAAGTCGAACGATTCCGGGCAGTGCGGCGCCACGGTGGCCCACGGCACGACGGCTACCGACAACTGCGGCCTCCAGAGCCTGACCGGCGTGCGGAACGACGGAACAGCCCTGAATCAGCCCTATCCCGTGGGGACCACCACGATCACGTGGACCGCTCTCGATGGCCACGGCAATTCCGCTTCCGCGACCCAAACGATCACCGTGAACGACGCCGAGAAGCCGGTCATCTCATCGCCCGCGAGCGTGACGAAGGTCTACGATCCCGCGATCTGTGGGGCGACCGTCGACTACGCTGCGGTGGTGACGGTCGCCGATAATTGCCCGGGGGCCACGTTCTCCTGCGTACCGCCGGCCGGCACCGTGTTCCCGTTCGGCTCCACCACGGTGACGTGCACCGCCACGGACGCTCACGGCAACTCGGCCACGCGCACGTTCACGGTCGTGGTCGGCCCGGCCACCACCGTCGCCACCGTGACGGTGTCACCGGGCCCGCAGCAGTACACCGACAAGATCACGTTCACCGCGACGCTCTCCCTCTCCTCGAGCTGCGGACCCCAGCCCGCCGACTCGGTCTCGTTCAAGGTGGGGACCCAGCTCATGGGTAAGGCCAAGCTCCTCCCGGCGACGGGTGGCGGGCTCATCGGAACGCTCACCGTCCCGCTCCTGGGTCCCGAGCCGACCGCATCCCCCGGCACTCCCACGGGGCAGATCGCTCCCGGGACACATGGTGTTACCGCGGACTTCATCGGCGTCAGCGCACGGTATACGGTCGCCTCCGCGACGGCCTCGTTGACGGTCACGCGCGAGGACGCCCGAACCACCTACATCGGAGCCATGTTCGTGTCCACGGCCAACGCCACCTCGAGCCAGGCGACGATTCTTCTGAGCGCGACGATCCAGGACATCACGGCGACGCCGGACGCCTCAGGCGATTCCGACTTCGGTGACATCCGGAACGCCTCCGTGACCTTCGTGAATCGCGATCTGAACGCGGACATCGCGACCGTGCCGGTGAGCCTCGTCAGCCCAGGCGATACCAAGACCGGCACCGCGACGTACAACTGGAACGTGGACATCGGCTCGAGCGACGCCAAGCAGTACACGATCGGCGTCCGCGTCAACCGCTACTACACGCGGGACAACTCCTCCGACAACACGGTCGTGTGCGTCGCGAAGCCACTCGCGAGCGGCTTCATCACCGGCGGCGGCTACCTGGTCACCTCGACCTCGGCAGGCGTTCACCCCGGAACGGCCGGCCTGAAAAACAACTTCGGATTCAACGTGAAATTCAACAAGAGCGGGACGAACCTCCAGGGCAACATCAACACCATCATCCGGAGCGGAGGGAGGGTCTATCAGGTCAAGGGCAATTCCATGACCTCGCTGGCGGTGAGCCCGACGCTCCCGATCGCGACCTTCAACGGAAAGGCGAGCCTCACCGACATCACCGACCCCTCGAACCCCCTGGGGTTGGACGGCAACGCGACGCTCCAGGTGATGATGACGGACAGCGGCGAGCCGGGAGTCAACGACTCGCTCGCGATCATGGTGTGGGACAAGACCGGCGCCCTGTGGTTCTCGAGCCGGTGGACGGGCACGCAAACCGCGAAGCAGGTCCTGGGCGGAGGCAACATCCAGGTGCGGAACGGCGCGACCAGCTCGCCGTCGGCCTCCGCGGCTCTCTCCGGCGGCACGGAGACGGGCGCGGCCATCACGAACGACATCCCGGTCGCCTACGCGCTGTCGCACGCGGCGCCGAATCCGTTCGTCGGGCGCACGAGCTTCCGGCTGGAGCTACCCGAGCCCAGCCGGGTCACGATGGCGATCTACGACGTTCAGGGACGCAGGGTGGTCAGCCTGATTCACGGAGCGATGGAGCCCGGACGATATGACCATGCGTGGAGCGGTCGTGACGATTCCGGGCGACCCGCGGCTCGTGGGGTCTACTTCCTGGGGGTGGACGCGATCTCGCTCAGCGGGGGGAAGACCTTCACCGTCCGGAAGAAGCTGATCCTCCTCCGGTAGGCTGCGGGGTGTTCGAGCTCCACATGTCCCGGTAGAGCTTCCAGCCCTCCGGCTCGCGCTTCCAGATGATGATGGTCTTCCCGTCGTCCAGGATTGCCCCGTTCGTGGCTACGAGCGTGTAGCGTCCCGTCTCCCACGCCGTATCGTCGGTCCCGCCGACCTCGACGGTCCGGAGCTCGATCCGTCCGACCGACATGCCGAGGATCCCCTTCCACATGTCCTGGATCGCGGCGCGTCCCTCCACCGGCGAGCTGCCCGGCGGATAGGCCTGGGCGTCGGCGGTGAAGCACTGGCCGATCGCGGCGACGTCGCGATGCGCCACCCCCTCGGCCAGGCGCGCGTTCCCGGCCTCGATCCCGGACTTCAGCGCCTCGATCTCCTGGTTCCTGTCCTTGCCGCATCCCGCGCCGAGAGCCAGGATCAGCGTCAGGAACAGGAGAGCCGGGTGCTTCGACCGGACCGTCAGATCCGTCTCCGCCCCCGGCGGTCGAGCCCGTGGGACTTCTTGGGGCGCCTTCCGTGCTGGACTTCGCCGCCGGGCCCCGAGCTCCCCTGCACGGGGCCGCTAGGACGTGGCGAGGCCGGACGGTGCGAGCCAGCCGGACGCGACGACGGGCGTCCGCCGCTCCGGGAGCGGCCGCCCCCGTGCCCCGATCCCCCGTGACGACCCCCGCCGTGGTTCGTTCCCGGACGCTTCTCGGCGGGGCGGCGCTTGTAATCGAAATCGGGGAGGATGACGCGCGGCACCGCCCGCCCCAGGAACCGCTCGATCGCGCTCAGCTGCTTCTGCTCCTCCGGCGCGATCAAGGTGAACGCGTCCCCGACGGCGTCCACCCGGCCTGTGCGGCCGATCCGATGGACGTAGTCCTCGGGCGCGTGCGGCACGTCGTAGTTGATGACGTGCGTGATTCCCTCCACGTCGATCCCCCGCGACGCGATGTCCGTGGCCACGAGGATCTGCACCCGGCCCCGTCTGAGGTCGCCGAGCGCGCGCTCGCGCTGGCTCTGGCTCCGGTTCCCGTGGAGGGTCGCCACCGAGTAGCCGCGTCGCTGGAGATCCCGGGCCAGCTTGTCCGCGCCGTGCTTCGTCCGCGCGAAGACGAGCACGCTGTTCATCTCGGACCCGGTGAGCATGGAGTCCAGGAGATCGGTCTTCAGATGGCGAGGCACGGGGTAGACCGCCTGCGTGATACCCGCCGCGGGCCGCGTCGGCGGCGCCAGGTCCACACGGACCGGCTGGCGCAGCGCCTCGTTCGCCACCCGATTCAGCTCCGGCGGCATCGTGGCCGAGAACATGAGTGTCTGGCGCTCGCGGGGCATGAGACGGAGGATGCGTTTGAGGTCCGGGGCGAAGCCCATGTCCACCATGCGGTCCGCTTCGTCCAGCACGAGCGTTTCGATGAAATCGAGCCGCAGGGCCAGGCGGTCATGGAGATCCAGAAGGCGACCCGGCGTGGCAACGAGGAAATCCACTCCGTACTGCTTGAGCATCCGCTCTTGCGGGGGCAGCGGCACCCCGCCGTAGACCACGCCGACGTTGAGGTCCGTGAAGCGGGCATAGTCGCGCGCGTTGGTCTCGACCTGCGCCGCGAGCTCCCGCGTGGGCGTGAGCACGAGGGCGCGCAGACGTCTCGGGCTCCCGAGCAGCCGGGTCAGGATGGGGAGCACGAAGGCGGCGGTCTTTCCGGTGCCGGTCTGCGCGGCGCCGATCAGGTCCTTCCCCTCGAGGATGATCGGGATGGCCTTCTTCTGGATGGGCGTCGGGTCGACATATCCGGCCGCGCGCACGCCCTTCACGACGAGGGGATGAAGTCCGAGGGAAGCGAATGGCATCGGCCGAGAATACGCGAGATCGCATGAGGACGGGTGAACTATAATGCGCGCCTTGGAACCACACCGCACCGCAGAGATCCCCTCGCGCCCCGCCCGATCGTTCGGCCGCTCCTGCATCCAGCTCTGGCGTCTGGATCCTTCCATCACGCATCTCAACCACGGCACCGTCGGCGCGCCCCCGATTCGGGTGCTGGAGGCGCAGCAGGCGATCCGGGACGAGATCGAGCGCCAGCCCGCGGGCTATCTCCTCCGCGAGCTCTCCGAGATCGTCGTGGGCGCGCCCCGAAGGGAGCCGCCCCGGCTCCGGGTCGCCGCCGCGCGGGTCGCCTCGTTCCTGGGCGCCCGGGGCGAGGATCTCGTGTTCGTGGACAACGCCACCACGGGACTCAACGCCGTGCTTCGTTCCTTCCCGCTCGGGGAGGGGGACGAGGTCCTGGTCACCGACCACGCCTACGGAGCCATCGCGAACGCGGCACGCTTCCACGCGCGCGAGCGTGGAGCGGGGGTGCGGACGATCGCGCTGCCGTCACCGTCGCGCGGGAGGGCCGCCTTCGCGGACGCGGTGGAATCGACCCTCGGGCCGCGCACGCGCCTCGCGGTTCTGGATCACGTGACCTCGGAGAGCGCTCTGGTCCTGCCGATCCAGGAGATGGTGGCGCGATGCCACGCCCGCGGCGTCGCGGTGGCGGTGGACGGCGCGCACGCGCCCGGCGCGATCCCGCTCGACGTCCCGGCCATCGGCGCGGACTGGTACGTGGGGAACCTCCACAAGTGGGCCTACGCGCCGCGAAGCTCCGCGTTCCTCTGGGCCGGGCGCGGACGCCAGGAATCGCTCCACCCCTCGGTCATCTCCTGGGGCCTCGGACGCGGGTTCACCGCGGAGTTCGACTGGACCGGGACCAAGGATCCATCCGCCTACCTGGCCGCGCCAGCGGCGATCGACTATCTCGAGGAGCTGGGGCTCGACGACGTGCGCGCGTACAACCACGGCCTCGCCTGGGAGGGTGCTAAGTTCCTGGCCGGGAGGTGGGGCACCCCCTTCGAGGCCGAGGAATCGCTGGTCGGGACCATGGCCACGATTCCCATGCCCGACCGGCTGGGGTCGTCGCCGGAAGACGCGGCGACCCTCCGGGACCGGCTCCTCCAGCGGCACCGGATCGAGGTCCAGGTGCACGCATGGAGCGGTCGCCTCTGGGCGCGGATCTCGGCGCAGATCTACAACGAGCTCCCGGACCTCGAGCGGCTCGCCGATGCCGTCATCGCTGTTTAGCGGCCCGTCCGAAACCGGTACCGATACGGATACAGTTCTCGGCCGCGGATACCGATAATCCCGTGATGCTCGTCCTCTTCGCCGCCTGCGTTCTCTCGACCATCCAGTCGAGCTTCTTCGAGTGGGTCTTCCATCGTTACTGGCTCCACCGTCCCTGGCTCCCCAAGGACTGCTTCACGACGCACACCCTGATCCATCACCAGCTGTGTAAGTTCGATGACACCTTCCACGTCGTCGAGAGCGAGCAGGAGGAGGCGCTCCATTTCCAGTGGTGGGGGGGGCCGATCCTGATCGCGATCAACGTCCTTCCTTGGGCGGTGGCCGCGTGGGTGGCGTCTTCGCTGGGTGTCCGGCTCCCGTATCTCACGTTCCTGGTCGCGTTCAGCCTCACGGCGATCGCGTACTACGTCGGATACGAGAGCATTCACTACTTCATGCACAAGCCGCGACTCGACCTGGTGGAGCGCTCGCGCTGGTTTCAGTTCCTGAAGCGCCACCACCGGATCCATCACGTGCGCATGAACCGGAACCTGAACGTTCTCCTCCCGCTCGCCGACCTCCTGCTCGGGACGCTCGTGACCACGATGCCCGCGCCTCAGGTCACGCCGGAGTCCGCGCGGGCCCTGGCGCGCCGCCACAGCCGGACCGCCCGCACCCCTCGCTAGCCGCGGCGCGATTCGCCGGCGTGGGCCAGCTCGTGCCCCTCCATCCGGTGGAACCGGCGGCCCACCTCTCCCGCCCGCACATCCGCGAAGATGTTCAGGAAGCGATCGAGAAAGCCACGCTCTCCCCGCCGCAGGATGGCTTCACCGCGCGCGATCTCTGCCGTTGTCATGCGTGCCGGACCTTCGCCACCGTCCAGGCGCCGCCGCTCCGCTCGAGGTCGACGCGGACCGGAGCCGCGCGGCTGCCCGCGATCGAGAGCGTCACGGAAAGGCGCGACCCCGCGCCGTCCGGAATCGTCCACGAGGTCGACGTCAGCCGCCCGTGATTGGAACCGCCCTGGCGCGAAGACGCGTCGATCTCCACCTCGTAGGCGCGCGGATCCGTGAGGCCCAGGTCGAGCGCCAAGTCGCGGAATTGGAGCGCGCCGCCCTCGACCTCGAAGAAGTCGAGCGGGGCGACCCGATCGAACCAGTAGCGCACGACCTGATCGCGGCGCTCGATCAACGCGGGCAGCAGGTACGCCGGCGCGCGCGGATCCTCATAGTGCGCGGCGTCGAGCGCGGCCTGGATCTGCGCGTTCGAGAAGGAAGCCACCAGCTTGGCGCCCCAGTAGCCGTCCCGCGGCGTCATCTTCCGGAAGGGGGGGACTTCCTCGAGCGGCCGCCAGCTCGGCGGATCGAATCCCTTGGACGTGAACCGGCCCACGGAGGGAATGCCGGACTCCTGGGGAACGCGTCGCCACGGCTCGACCACGAATCCCAGCGTGAACAAGCGCTTCATCATCCAGGGGAAGTCGACCCTCATCTCGTAGCCGTAGGGAGGCGGCTTCGCTCCTTCGGCCGCGGCTCCCAGCGAGCCGTCCACGTCCAGGAGGTAATGCGTGAGATGGTGGGAGGACGGCTGGTCCTCCTTTCCATAGGTGTCGAGGGTCTGCTGATCCTTGACATCCCAGTTGTTGAGCCAGGCGTAGAGGACGTAGAGACCGCGAAGCTCGCGCCGGTTCTTGTGCTTGTAGAGATCGTTGGCATCATCGTGCCGCCTGCCATGCAGGTCGAGAGGTCCCACCGGCGTTCCGGGCAGGAACAGGCTCGCGCTCGCGAAGTACCGTCCGTCCCCGGAGGCGGCCCCGCGGCTCAAGAGCTGGTTCAGCTCGGCCCCCATGACCGGCGGATCGCCCGTGGCAACCGGGCGCGCCGAGGCGAGCTGGGTTTCGTATTGCAGATCCTCGCGCCGGAAGTCGACGCTCTGGTAGAGCGCGATATTGTATCCGGCGGCCCAGACGAGCCGGCTCACCACGGTGCCCGCTCCGGAGCCTGATTGCGGATGACCCTTGGGGTCGAGCTTCACCAGCCACTTTCGTCCCTCGGCGTCCTTGATCTGGAATCCGACGTTGTACCCGCCCTTCTTGAGTCCCGTGACCGTCCAGGGCTTCGCGGGCGTCACGCCCTGGAAGGGACCGGTCCGGATCTGATCCACGGGGACGTGACGCAGGTGGTTCCGGTTCGTGAACCACGTGGAGTTGGGCACTTCGTCCCACGCGTTGACGTTCGCCGCCTGCCGCTTGCGCGTCACTCCGAACGGGGTGGTGACCCAGAGCAGCTTGTCCGGGATGTCGAAGCCATGGCTGATCGGCTCGACCAGCGCCTGCCGGAACATGTACGAGTAGAGGCTGATCTTCCGCTGCTTGGGCTTCGAAATCGGGGCCGCGTCATGATCCACCCAGGTGTGCGGGCTCACGCGGACGTGGTGCTGGTCGGGCGGGCTCTCGGGGCGCGACCGCGCGCTGGGCTTCTTCCCGTCTTGCTCGGGAGCGCCGAAGGAGGGCGCGGAAGTCGCGAGGAGCAGGAGCGCGGCGGCCGCGACGCGGATTTCGGGACGCGCCGGGCTCAAAATTCCGCCGAAAGGTTGGCACGGATCACGAGCCCTTCGTGTCCGTGCGCCAGCTCGAGGCGTACCGCTTGCAGCTCTCCGATCTTCGCGCGAAGACCGCCCCCCAAGGACGTGTGCGCGGAGCGAAGCGCCAAGGCACCCGTGTTCGGAGCGACCTCGCCCAGCTCACCCAGGAGGAACGCGTCCACGGGCGGCTCGATCTCCCAGCGATATTCCAGGCGGCCGAGGGCGAGCCGGTTGTCGCGGAACCTGCCCGAGTGGAACGCCGCGAATGCGTCGGCGTCGGTGGAGTTGGGGAGACGGTAGAACGGAATCGGACCGGATCCTGGACGGCGGTCGACGCCTTCGTAGACGACCCGGGCGGCGAGCACGCGCCGCTTCGCGAAGACGGGCAGATATCCCCGGCCCTCGAGGCGCCACTGGTCGTAGCGCACGTTCGTGCCGTCGTTGCTCTGGTAGCGCCGCACGTCCGGCATGAAGTGAATGCCGCTGGAGGGCTGGAGCGAGTCGTCGAGCGCCGCGAGATTGGCGCTCGCGCCGTACCACCACACCCGCGAGCCCCGATTGAGGAACGGCACGTCATCTGGATCGAAGACGTTCACAGCCTTCGGGCTGCCGCTGCCGTTGTAGCCGGGGCCGACGTCCATGTCCTCGATCCCCAGAGTCGCCCGGAGGCGGCGCAGTTGGTTCCTGCCCGCGAAGGCGTAGACATCGCCGAGCTCGGTCCGCTGGAGGTAAATGGTCTTGTCGGGACTCGAGGCGTTTCCAATCCCATAGAAATTGCGAGCGGGCTTGCGCTCGTAGAGCGCGGCGAAGCCCGCTCCGACATCCGAGACCCGGTCGCCGACGTATCCGCGGAATTTCAGTTTTCGCGCGTCGGTCAAAGACCACGTTCCCGTGAGCGCGGCCTTCGAGCCCGGGCCCGCGAACTCGGGCGCGGTGACGGTCGCCCCGAGGAGCTCGGGACTGAATTTGAGGCCCCTGCCCTTGGGCCGGGCCTGGCGGAACAGGTCGCCCGGAGGCGCGATCTTCTCCGCGAGCGGACCGAGCGCTTCGATCCCGCGCGCCACGAGACGAACGGGGAAGAAGGCGACGCGGAACGGCGCGCGCATCGCGGTTTCCCATCCGCGCTCGCTGTCCCGCTTGGCCACACGGGGACCGGGGTCGGTCACGGTACCCTGGATGACGACATTGGGGGCGACCCAGGTGGAGTCGCCAAATCGGGGCTCCGCGCGCGCGAGTTCGGCTGCGTGCGCCGCAAGGGCCGCGAAGAGGACCAGTGTGGCGATCGCGGCCGCCATGGGAGCCAGGGCTCGTGTCGGTTTTCGAGGCATGGGTACCTCCGCCGAAACAAGGATCTCCGCATCGGCTCTATCAAACCGCGTGCCTGTCGCCTGTACGCTCGGGCGCAAGGAGTTAGAAAGAAGACGTACGAAAACGCGCATGTCAGAATTGCCCCATCACGGACAGCGGCGGGGTTGGTTTTACAAATCGCGGAGGTTGATTCCGTGCCCGGGCCGCGATCGTGCTCGAAACTTGCTTGCAGGGGCGGCAGAGGGAAAAACCCCATGATGAGGTGACTCCTGAAGGCTCGCTGGATCGAAGAGGTCACGAGAAGACTGGGACTCGAGCCTCACGAGCGGGGCCTGCTCGCGCTGATGGGAGCGCTGGTCGCGATCCTGTTCTGCGCCTACACCGTGGCGAAGGTGCAGCGCGACGCTCTCTTCCTGCATGAGTTCGGCGCGCTGGCGCTTCCGTACGCCTACGTAGCCGTCGCGATCACGTCGGTCGCGTTCGTATGGCTCGAGGGGCGGATGGCGCATCGGTTCACGCGCGTCGGCTCCACGCGCATGAACCAGTACATCGCGATCGGCTTCAGTCTCGTCGCGGCGGTGGTCTTTCCCCTTCAGCGCCGCTGGACGGCCGGAGCCTTCTATCTTTGGGCGGGAAGCCAGGCCATGATCCTGCTTCCTCACTTCTGGGTGCTGGCGCTGGACGTCTGGGATTTCCGACGCGCGCGAAAGCTCTTTCCTCTGTTCAGCGCGTGCGGTCTCATCGGCGGTCTCGCGGGCGGATCGATCGCGGGATGGCTCACGCCGATCGTGAAACGCGTCGGCTTGATGTGGATCCTCGCGGCCCTCCTCGTGATCGCGCATCTGCTCACCCGCTGGGTGGACAGACACCGCCGGCACCGTCCGAGCGTCACCGACGTGACGGCATCCGCCTCACGTTGGGAGATCTTCAAGAGGTCCAGGTACATCCAGTTCCTGTCCGTCGCCCTCGCGCTGTCGGTCATCGTGGGTACGGTCGTGGATTTCCAGTTCAAGTATTTCGCCCAGCGCGCCTTTCCCGACCCGCATGGTCTGACGCAGTTTCTCGGCAAGTTCTACGCGGCGATGAACGGGCTGGCCCTGCTCTTCCAGATCGGGATCGCGGGCTGGCTCCTGCGCCGGCTCGATCTCTTGGCGTCCACCAGCCTCCAGCCGATCACCGTGATGGCCCTGGGCGCCTGGGCGTCGTTCGCCACGACATGGCGCCCGGTCATGCTGATGCGCGGCGTGCAAGGAGTCCTCGCGCAGGTACTCGGAAAATCCTCGACCGAGATCTACTACATGGCCGTCCGGCCTCCGGAGCGCCGGATCATCAAGCCCGCCATCGATACCCTCGTGGAGCGCTGGTCCGACGCCGTCGTCGGCGTCCTCCTCATCATCGCCTTCAAGGCGCTCGGGGTGGGGGTGCCCCTGCTCGCGACCCTCACCGTCGTGATCGCGGCGATCTGGCTTGTGGTGCTTCTGGGACTGCACCGCCAGTACCTGCGCGCGATCCAGCTGGCCCTGAGCAGCCGCTGGATGGATCCCGAGGCCGTGGCGGACTCCCTTCGGCTCCCGTCGGCGCGCTCCGCTCTGGTCGGGGCGCTGTGCGACCAGGACGAGAGCCGGATTCTCTTCGTCCTGAGACTCGCGGAGCAGACGGACCATCCCGAGGTCGTCCAGGCCGTTCGGAAATGTCTGGCGCACCACTCGCCGGCGGTGCGGGCGGCGGCCGTGGAGCTGATGGAGAAGAAGCGGCTGCAAGATTTCGGCGGCGTGGTCCAGGGATTCCTCCGGGATCCGAACGAGGAGGTGCGCCGCGCCGCGGTGGGGTACCTTCTCACCATGAGCCATCGGCCCACCCCGTTCATCCGCGCCCTGGTGGAGGGTGACGATCCCATCCTCCGGCGTGTCGCGGTGGACGCCCTGTTCGACCGCCCGCACGAGGCTCCCGCGGCGATCGCGCCCCAATGGATCGACGAGCGAATCCAGTCCGGGACGAAGGAGGATCTGCTCCTCGCGGCGCGCGCGCTGGGCACCCTCCCGGGCTCGGTGCCGGCCGCGCATCTACGCCGGTTGATCCAGAACACCGATCCCGACGTGCGGCGCGCCGCGCTGCTCTCCGCCACGCGCCGGCCCAACCGCGAGCTCCTGGACGTGATCCTTCCGCTCCTCTTCGAGCCCGCCTCCAGCCACGAGGCGAGGCACGCGATCGCCGCGATGGGGGATGCGGCCGTTCCTTCCCTGGCGCGCGTTCTCGGCGAGGAGAACCCTCGGAGGCAGGCTCTCGCGGCGCGCACCCTGGCTCAGATCAGCACCGAGCGCGCGATCGACGCGCTGATGCCCCTCGTGCGAAGCAACGATCGCGCGCTCCGTCATCTCGGGCTGCGACATCTGAGCCGCGTGCGCGTTCAGCGCGGGGAGGCGGTACTCCCGCGCGCGCTGGCGCACCGGATGTTCCTCCGGGAGCTGAGCGAGTACCGCGCGTGGCTCTCGCCGGCGGAGCGCCTGAAGCGGAGCACGGTGCCCGAGCTACGCCTCCTGGGGGAGAGCGAGCGCGAGTTCGCCGACATGGCGCTGGAGCGCGCGGTGCGGGCCCTGGCGTGCTGGTACAAGCCGCGCCCCCTCTTCGGGGCCTTCGAGCCCCTGCGCCAGCGTAACCTCGGAGCCGCGGCTCCGGCGCTGGAGTACCTGAGCCACCTTCTTCCGCGCTCTGTATTCCGGCCGGTCGGGCAGGCATTCGAGGAAGGGCCGGCCGGTACGGGGACCGACCAGCCCATCACGCCGCGCGAGATCGAAACCTCGATTCGCGCGGCCTGGGAGTCGGGAGACCCATGGCTCCGGGCCTGCGCCGTGTACGCCTCGCGGCAAGCCCCGAAGCTGACCGCCGAGGCGTTCTCGCTCGGTCGCGACGAGAGCCCGGACGTTCGGGCGGAGGTCGAGGCGCGCTTTCACGGGTCCGGTGAGCCGCTGCCGGCGGTCGAGGCGCGGACCTCGACGGCCTGAGGCCGACCCCCATGCTCACGCCCGTCGAACGAGTGCTGGTGTTGAAGGGAGCCGACCTCCTGAAAGACGTCGGCCCTCGACATCTCCTCGGGCTCGCGGACGTCGCGCGCGAGATCGAGATCTTCGAAGGGGATCGTATCTACGAGGCGAGCGATCCGGCCGACGCGCTCTACATCGTGGTGGAAGGTCGGGTCGTCCTCCTCGCCGGCGAGCGGAAGATCTCGGAGGTGGGCCCGGGCGAGGCGTTCGGCACGTGGGCGCTGGTCGATGATTCTCAGCGGGGCCACCGCGCCGAGTGCGTCCAGGACGGCCTCGCGCTCGCCCTCCACCGCGACGAGTTCTATGACATCGCCGCGGGAGACCTGGCGCTGCTACAAGAATTGGTGCGCGTGCTGGCGAAACGGCTGCGGGCTCTGGTGGACAAGCCGGAGGACGCACGCGTGGAGGGGGAGGGGGCCGAAAAGCCGGAGGCCGTCCAGGAAGCGGAATCGGCTTCGCCGGCCGCGGCTCCGGTCGTGACCGCGGGCGAGGCGCTGAAGGCGGCTGCGCTCGGCAAGCCGGCGCCGGAGATCGAGTCGGCGGACCTCGCGCCGGAGACGGTGCTTTCGCCCGACGAAACGATGGCTCCCCTGATCGAAACGCCCGGCGCGCTCGAGGAGCCTCCCGCCCGTTCGCCGGGGACCGCGCCTGCGCTCGATCCCGACGACCGGAATTCCTAGACCTCGCGGGTCGCCGTCGCAGCGGGGATACTCTCGAGGGTGAGCACCCCGACGACCTTCTTGCCGGGGCCGAGGACCGCGAGAAGGCTCACGCGGCTTTCACGCATGAGCTTCGCGGCTTCCAGCACGTCCGTGGTCTCGTAGCAGTACACGAGGTCGGCCGCGATCACGTCCGCGACCCGGATGGGCTCGAGTCCTCTCCGCGCGGTGAGCGTGGGGCCGGCGACGTCCTCGAGCGAGACCATTCCCACCAGGAGCTCGTCCTGGCACACCGGGAGGAGACTCATCCCGCTCGATTCGAGCTTGCGGGCGACCTCATCGAGACCGGCGTTCGCCTGGACCATCTCGAACTTCTTCGTCATCATTTCTCCAGCGGTCATCGACTTCGATCCTCCTGTGCTCACGACTAAACAAATCCCGTGCCATGGGGGCCATCCGGTCGGGGGAACCTTCAAGACCGAGGCACGACCGAAATTGCAGCGGTTCCCTCATGATGGGGCGTTCGGAGGGACGCTGCTCCGGGCCGAGCGTTGCTTGTAAGATATTCCTGAGCATTTCGATGGTTTGGCTCGCCCTCTGCTTGGGTCCGTCAGGGACACGAAAATAGGAGACCGTTCATGGCACGAGCATTCTGGAAGGGAAGCATCAGCTTCGGCCTGGTGGAAATCCCGGTCAGCCTTCTGCCGGCCACCAAGAGCCACGATCTCGAATTCGCGCTCCTCGACCGCAAGGATTTCTCACCGGTCGGATTCAAGCGATACAACAAGGCCAGCGGAAGGGAGGTCCCCTGGGATCAGGTCGTCCGCGGCTATGAGTACGAGCCCGACGAATTCGTCGTTCTGAGCGACGAGGAGCTCCATCGGGCCAACGTGGAACGGAGCGAGACCATCGAGATCGTCTCGTTCGTCAACGGGGCGGAGGTGGATCCGGTCTATTACGAGACTCCCTACTACGTCCAACCGATGAAGCGAGGAAGCAAGGCGTACACGCTCCTGCGCGCCGCCCTGGAACGGAGCGGGAAGGTCGGGATCGCGCGCGTCGTGCTCCGCACGCGGCAGAGAGTCGCGGCGCTTCTGGTCCGTGATCGAGTCCTGGTTCTGGACCTCCTGCGCTACGCTCACGAGCTCAGGAACGTCGATGAAATCGAAGTGCCTCCGAAGTCGGGGAAGGGCGCAGCGATCTCGGCGACCGAGCTCAAGGTCGCCCAGCAGCTCGTCGACGGGATGAGCGGTTCCTGGGACCCCGAGGCGTACAAGGACGAGTATCGGGACGATGTCCTCGCGCTCGTGCGACGCAAGGTGAAGGCGGGGCAAACCCACGCCATCGTGGAGCCCGAGCCTTCCGAAGCGCCCCGGCGCGCGCGATCCGAGGTCATGGACCTGATGCCGCTCCTCAAGAGGAGCCTGGCCGAGCGTGGAGGAGCGGGGAAGCGTCCGGCGAAGGCGAAGCCGATGCGAGCGGCACGGGGGACGCGGCGCCGTCGTGGGAGCGCCTAGGATGCCGCTCACGACCTACCGGAGTTCGAAGAACCGCTCCCGCATCGCGCCTCCCGCGGGGCCGCGCGGCCCCTCGAAGCGCCGCCCGCCGCGAAAGCCCCCCCGGCGAAAGCCGCCGGTCCAGGATCCCGAGACGAAGCCGCCGGTCCAGGAGCCCCCTCCCGCGGGACGCTCACCCGTACGGGAGCCTCCGGACGACGCGAGCAGCGGATCGCTCGGGGGCGTGCGGCACACCTTGTAGGACATGCAAGGACCGGGGGAAGCCGTTACATGCCCGTTCCCCATCCGTCACGCCGTTTCACAACAGGAGTCGAGATTCCAACCGAATGGGGCGCTTCTCTTCCTGGCATGGAACCTGCCCTGACAAGGGATCACAGGCGCGCCGAAGCGGGCCGCCGAGGCTCATGCGGTCCGCCCGAGCGGGCTTGGACCCTTGAAGAAACGAGGAGGCTCCACATGCTCTGGACCATCACAGTCTTATTGTTCTTGATGTGGCTGGTCGGGATGGTCACGAACTACACCCTGGGTGGGTTCATCCATCTGCTTCTTCTGCTTGCCATCGTTTCGGTATTGATCCGGGTCATCCAGGGACAGAGACCCGTTTAGAGCGAGCCGGCGGGGCCGAGCTCATCGCGAGCCCGGCCCCGCGTCGCGAATTCCCTTCTCGTCGGCCCTCCCACACCCTCTTCCACCCAAAAAAGCGGCGACCGAAGACGGGCAACTCTGCGGATCCCCGCGAACCGCGAGGCTACCCATCATCCGGTCGCCAGATTCATCTCGCGCCGGAGCGCTCGCTAGTAGCTCGGCGAGCGACTTCCAGCCGAGGCCTTCTTCATCGACTCCTTCGAGACCATCTCCTCGCCGCAGCAGCACCGCGGCGTGAAGGTCGCGCTGGGCGCCTCGGATCCCTTCGTGACCTGGACCTCACAACCGCATTCCGGATTGGCGCACGTGTACTTCTCGCCTTTCTTCATTGCCATGGATCGATTCCTTTCGACGATCGCAAGAGCGGCGCTGCGCCTCCCCGGTCGGGTCACAGCGCCGCCATGCGGCTTTCATCTAGATGGCCGGTACGTGAGAAGTGCGGCTACGGAAATACTCCTGCCGCCCCTTGTCGATCGCCGACCTGGCGTCGTGCTTCATGTCGTTCAAGCTATCGCGGGTGCGCTGGATGACCTGCTTCGCGTTGTCGCCCAGACGCTTCACGGTGTGTCCCACCTTCCGTCGCGTGTCGCGGCCGTGGGCGGGAGCCAGGAGCAGCGCGATCCCCGCGCCCAGGACGGCGCCGAACACGAACGGACTGATACCGGGAGTGCTCTTCCCGTTCTCGTTGAGGTCCGGATACTCTTGCATGACGATCCTCCTTGCCGGCCCCTCTCCCTCTCATGGGTATCTGGCAAGCCGAGGGGTCTATGGCTTCGTATTGAAACAAACGTGAACCCTGACGAACGCGGCGGACGCCTTTTCTTACATCCCGGCGGGATCCGCTCCCCGGACGCACCACGCGAAACCCCAACTCCGAGACAGGATTTCGCGGTTTCCGCCTCCGGCGCCGAGCAAGCCGCCGCATCCTGTCGGGTTCAATAGCAAGTACGAGGCCCGGCCCTTTCCCCAGAGGGAGTGTTTTCTTTTTTTCAAAAGGGCGGCTTGAAATGCCCGTTCAACCGGCTCACAATTTAGAGAGCCAAAGCGGCGTGCCCGACACCGGAGCCCTCGAGTCGCCATGAACCAACCCACACCGGATCGTTCCGTTCTGGACACCCCCATCGAAGAAGACTTCGAAGCGGACGAGCTCCTGGCGACCCACCTGCGGACCCTGTCCCGCGTATCCCACGCGACGGCACACGATATCCGCACGCCGCTGCACACGGTGATCCTGTACCTCGAGCTGCTCCGGAACACGCTGGCCGAGGAGCCGAGCCCGGATCAAACGACACGCCAGGGCCGGTACGTGGACGTGATCCGCGGCGAGCTCCTGCGCCTCGAGGACATGCTCGAGAAGCTCCTGGTCCAGACGCGTGTCTCGGAAGGGAAGATCGAGAGGTTCGATCTCGTGGAGTCCCTCGGGGAGTGGATCGCCTTCCTGGACCCCCAGCGCCGGAGGACGCGGATCGAGCTTGGCTGGACACCCCCGACCCGGCCCGTGATGGTCGAAGGGGAGCGTGACCCCATCCGGCATGCCCTGGTGTATCTCCTGGCCACGGCCATCGACGCGACCCCGGAGGGGGATCGGCTCTCGGTGGATCTCGCCGCCCGCGACGGGCGGGCCGTGATCACGATCTCGGGCACGGGCGTCACCGGCTGGACCGACGCTCTGGTGGATGGATTCCGCGAGGGGGGCGAGGTCTCGAGCGCGGACGTCGAAGGTGGCGTTCGGGCCTCGAGCCGGGCTGTCGCGCGCCATCGTGGTACCATCAAGGTTCGTCCGGGCGCCTCGGGCGCTGCGACACTGGAAATTCAACTGCCGCTCTTAGCGGCGGAGGATGGATAGGAGCCATGCCCGTTGCGCTGATCGTGGATGACGAGACCAAGGCCCTCTCCGCGATGACGGATCTCGTCGAGAAAGAGGGGTTCACGGCGCTCGCGGCGGCGTCGCTCCAGGAGGCGCGCGAGCGTCTTTCCCAGACGCGTCCCGACGTGGTCCTGGTCGATCTCATGCTGCCCGACGGGAACGGACTGGAGTTCATCCAGGAAATGGAGCCCGCCCAACGTCCGGAGGTGATCCTCATCACGGGATTCGCGTCCGTCGATTCGGCCGTGGCGGCGCTGCGTCACGGCGTCCTCGACTACCTCACGAAGCCGGTGGACATCCGGAGGCTCAAGACCGTCCTGGCCAACGTCTCCCGCACGCTCGCGCTCAAGGAGGAGATCGGGTCCCTGCGCGGCGAGCTCCGCGAGCTGGGTCGGTTCGGCCGGCTGATCGGAAACTCCGAGGTCATGCAGAAGGTCTACGACCTGGTCGTGAAGGTGGCGCCCACCGACGCCACCGTGCTCCTGGTCGGTGAGAGCGGGACCGGGAAAGAGGAGGTCGCGGCCACGATCCACGAGCTGGGCCGTCGCCGGAGCCAGCCCTTCCTTCCGGTCAATTGTGGCGCGGTGCCCGCCAATCTCATCGAAAGCGAGCTCTTCGGGCATGAGCGCGGAAGCTTCACCGGCGCGACGCAGCTGCACCGCGGCTACTTCGAGCGGGTCTCGAAAGGCACCCTCTTTCTCGACGAGATCACGGAGATGCCGCTCGAGCTGCAAGTGAAGCTGCTTCGCGTCCTGGAAACCGGGACGCTCTTGAGGGTAGGCGGAGACGAGCCGATCCCCGTGGACGTGCGCGTCATCGCGGCGAGCAATCGCTCCCCCGAGCAGGCCGTCAAGGAAGGGAGGTTCCGCGAGGACCTGTTCTACCGGCTCAACGTGTTCCCGATTCCGCTTCCGCCGCTCAAGGAGCGGAGCGCCGACATCGACCTCCTCGCGGACCATTTCCTGGGGCAGATCAACCGCGAAGAGGGCGCCTCGAAGAAGTTCAGCGCCGCCGCGCGGAGGCGGATGGCCGCCTACAGCTGGCCCGGGAACGTGCGCGAGCTGAAGAACATGATCCGGAGAGCGTTCATCCTGGCCGAGGACACCGTGGAGATGGACGCCCTTCCCGTCGGCCCGGCGGCTCCGGTCCAGGCAGGAAACGCGGGAGGATCCGACTCGATGCAGGTGGGCATGTCCCTCGCGGAGATCGAGCGCCACTTCATCCTGGCGACTCTGGAGCGCTTCGGCGGGGACAAGCGGAAGGCGGCCGAGGTCCTCGGGATCAGCCTGAAGACCATCTACAACCGGCTCAACAACTACTCCGCAACGGTCTCGTAGCCCCGGGGGCGTGCTCGCGCGCCCGGCGCTTCGTTCCGAGCAGCTTCCGATACGCCATCACGTAGTCCTCGGCCATGCGCCGCGCGGTGAAACGCCGCTCGAACGTTTCCCGACACGCCGCGGGGCTGAGCTCCTCGATCCGCCTGACCGCCTCCACCCCATCGTCGGCCGTATCCACCACGAAGCCGGTGAGCCCATCGTCCACGACCTCGGGAACGGAGCCGCGCCGGAACGCGATGACCGGCGTGCCGCAGGCCATCGCCTCGATCATGACGAGGCCGAACGGCTCGGGCCAGTCGATGGGAAAGAGAAGCGCGTAGGCCTCCATGAGGAACCGCTCCTTGTCCTCTTCGCCGATCTCGCCGAGGAATTCGATGCCCGGAGCGCTGAGGCGCGGCCGGATGTGCTCCTCGAAGTACTGCTGGTCGGCGGGATCGACCTTCGCCGCGATCTTCAAGGGGAGAGCCGCCTCCTGGGCGATCTCGATCGCCCGGTCCACCCCCTTCTCCGGCGAGATGCGCCCGAGGAAGGCCAGGTAGTCTCCGCGCACGGCCCGCCGGGTCCCGAACGATCGGGGGAGGCCGTGATAGATGGTGCCCACCCAGCCCGCCCACGGAATCGGCGCGCGTTGCGCGTGCGAGATCGAGATGAGCGGCATGTCCGAGAACTCCCGGTAGAGCGGGACCAAATCCGGTAAATCCAGGCGACCGTGCAGCGTCGTGATCGTGGGAACCGCGAGGCGCCGGGAAATAGGGAAGTGGATGAAGTCGCAGTGGAAATGAATGACGTCGAAGCGCGCGGAGTGGCTCACCACGCGTTCCAGGAGAATCATGTGGTGCGCGAACGGGTCCTTGCACTTCGGGTCGAGCCTCAACGAGCGCGCCGACCCCGGGACGAGGCGGGCGGCCGTGCGCGAGTCTCCCGAGGCGAAGAGCGTGACGTCGTGACCCATGGCCACGAGCTCCTCGGTCAGGTACGAGACGATCCGCTCGGTCCCCCCGTACATCTTCGGAGGAACCGATTCGTAGAGGGGAGCGACGAGGGCGATCGAGAGGGATTGTTCCGGCATCCGTTCCGGGGGCATTGAAGGTCCTCCGAGGACATCCGATTGGAGCGCGTGCGGGGGATTCGAATTCCCGCCCAAACGCTTCCCCCTGCTGCACGTGGCATGCCGACGCGTCGCGCAGAACATCCAGGGAGGGGCGGACCGAATCGGGACGTCGGTGTTGTACGCCCTACAATACGGTACGAATTGGTTACATGGTTTTACGTGCTCCAGGGTCTCCGGGCCTGCTTCGCGCCTCCCTTCCGCGGACTCCTCGCGCGGGGGTTCTTTCCATTATTGATGGCTGTTGCCCGCGGGGATAGAGGCCCCTCCACCCCCTCCGGGCGCGGGGTCGCGGCCTTTCGGCCCAACCGACCTCAACGGTGGCACGATAGCTGCGGGCAGGCTCCCATGCGAGAAGGTTGAGCGAGCAGTCGCTGGGGGTCTGGACGTCAAGATCTGGCCCCAACGAGACGGCAGAATCTTCGGTCCGATCCTCTGGCTCTGCTCGCAATGAAATGACGAATCGCCCGAAAGGGCGAGATGACCCAGGGGCCCTCCACTGGCCTTCCGACGGGACTGGGCGGTTCCCCACCCAACCCACTCCCCTTAATGGAGGGCCCCTCTACTTTCCCTCGACATAATTCTTGCTGCTCCGATGGGGCGTGAACGAGATCCCGGGAGGGCAACGATGACCCACCGATCGCATCTGGGCCCCTGGCCTCGACGAATGGAGCGGTTCTCCGCCGCGTTCACCCAATGGACCGGGAGCTCCAGCGCGTTCGTCCTGGCGTTCGCCGCGATCGTCGTCTGGCTCGTCACCGGCCCCGTGTTCGGCTTCTCGGACACGTGGCAGCTCGTGATCAATACGGCGACGACCATCGTCACCTTCCTCATGGTGTTCCTCATCCAGCGAGCGCAGAACAAGAACGCCCGGGCCGTGGAGCTGAAGCTGAACGAGCTCATCGCGGCCGTGGAGGGGGCGAGCAACCGGCTGATCGACGCGGATCAGATGTCCGAGGAGGAGCTGCGGGTGCTCCACGACCATTTCCGGGAGCTGGTGAGGATCGCGAAACTGGAAGGCAAGATCACCCATTCCCATTCCATCGAGGAGGCGAGGGCGAGGCACGAAGGAAAGCAGCGCCGCTCGAAACGGGCGGCGGAGGCTCGATCGCATCGACGCGCACCCCGTTCCGCGCCTCGTACCTCGTGACCGCTCGATCGGACGAAGTGACGGTGGCGGGCCGTCCCGAACAGCCACGCGTGACCGGCGCCGAGGTCCTGGTCGTGGTGAACCCGGTCGCGACCGGGACCGACCCCGAGGCCGCGCTCCAGGCGCTCGACCAGGCGCTCGGCGCGGCCGGTCGCAGCTATCAAGTCTTCGAGGTCCCCAGAGGGGCCGAGACGCGGGCGGCCACGCAGCGCGAGATCCGGCGAGCGCTCGCGGAGGGATGCCGGCGCGTCATCGCCGTGGGCGGGGACGGCACGGTCTCCTTGACCGGAGAAGCGCTGGCCCGAGCCCAGGGGTTCGAGGACGGGGTGCCGCTCGGGATCGTGCCCGCCGGCACGGCCAACGTGCTGGCCGGCGAGCTGGGCATTACCGGCTCCGTGGAGACCGCCGCGGCGACCGTGGCCGGGGACGCGCCGTCCCTCGCGCTGGACGCGATCGAGATCGGGAAGCGGCTGTGCTTCACCCAGGTCGGCATCGGCCCGGACGCGATGATGATCCGCGATACCTCGCGCGAGAGCCAGGCGAAGCTGGGCCGGATGGCCTACATGGCCACATTCCTGCGCCGTGGGTTCGGACAGCCCTCGCGACGCTTCCAGATCGACCTCGACGGGGCGACGCTCCGCGTGCGGGCCTGGCAGATCATCGTGGCGAGCGCGGGGAATCTCGGCGTTCCACCCTTCACCTGGGGCCCGAGGATCGATCCCACCGACGGCGTGCTGGATCTCTGCGTGCTCGACGCGCGCGGGCCGCTGGACCAGGCGCGGCTCCTCTGGCGCTTTCTCCTGGGGAGGCATCGCAAGGATCGCAGCACGCGGTACTTCCGGGTCCGGGACGAGGTGGTGATCCGGAGCGACCGCCCGGTCCTGGTTCAGGGTGACGGGGAGATCCTCGGCAAGACTCCGGTCACGCTCCGGGTCCGTGCGCGCGCGGTTCGCGTCCTCGTCCGGAAGGACGTCGAAGCCCCGATCGAGGAAGCTCTCGCCTCCGCTTCGACGTCGGGTCCGGGCGCGGCCGCTCCGGTCGCGAAGGAAGTGGAGACGATGCTGGCGGCAGAGCACTCGAGGACCTGGGTGCTTCAGGGCTGGCTCCGCCATCCGGTCGCCGTGCTCCAAGCGTTCGACGCCGCTCTCTTCCTCCGCGTCAACGCGATGTCCTCACCCCTCGCGGACCGGGTGGCCTCGTTCATCTCGAGCACGATGCGCTACGGCGAGGGCTGGGCCCTCGTCCTGGCGGCGATGATCGCGATCGATCTCCGGACCGGCCTTCGGACCGCGGTCGAAGCCGCCCCGGTCATCGGGCTCACCATGCTGACGGTGAACGTCCCGCTCAAGCGCCTCTTCCGGAGGCGGCGGCCCTTCATCGCCTTCGTGAAGGCGCGGGTGTTCGGGACGAGGCCTCGGGACTTCTCGTTCCCCTCGGGCCACGCCGCCGCCGGATTCGCGGGAGCCCTGGTCCTGGGAGCCCACGCGCCCCTCTTCGCGCCGCTCTTCTATGCGCTTGCGGTCGTCGTGAGCCTCTCCCGCGTCTATCTTGGAGTTCACTATCCCAGCGATATCGCCTTCGGCGGGTTTCTCGGAGTCGTGATCGCTGCGATCTACCGCTCACTTCTTCTCGCGGCTCTTCCCGGACTCGGGTGAGACCGCCGGTGGCCCGGCTACGCCTACGCGTTTCTCACAAGTACGAACAGGGCGTACATGACGGGACAGGTCCTGCACCCGAACGATGGGGAAATCGTGAATGGGCAGTCAGTTGCCCTCGGGCATGGTGGTTGCTTCCTAAAGCTCGGGAGGGAAGGAGGCATGACATGAACGTCGCCAGGAACGAACGGGTCGATCGCACGGACCCCTCCTCGGCAACGAGGGTTTCGGACGCCTCCCGAACGCTTTCCATTCTCGTGGTGGATGACGACCCGGATTCCGCGGCGGCGCTCGCCGCGCTCTTCCGGCACTGGCAGCATCGCGTCTGGGTCGCGAATGACGCGCGCGACGCGATGGCGATGTTTCGCGAGAAACGCCCGGATCTCGTCCTGCTCGACATTGCCCTGCCGGGCATGGACGGCTACCAGCTCGCGGTTCGATTTCGGGCCGAGGAGCACCAGGCGGTTCTCGTGGCGCTCACGGGATACGCGGATCGCAAGCGGGCCTTCTCCGCCGGGTTCGACGAGCACTTCAGGAAGCCGGTCGAGCCCGAGGCGCTGAGGGAGCTGCTCTCGAGAGTCGGCGCGTCGCGCCCGCGCAGCTGATGCGAGGCGTGGCCTTGATGTTGCAATGGCGGGCGGAACGGAAGGGGCCGAGGGCGTCCCTCGACCCAAGGTGAAGTTCCATCGAGGAACGGGGGCGCGATCATGTCGGCACTCCTTCAGATTTGCTTTGTAATTGTAACGATCTCCGTCGTGGCGATCGCCGTCGCGATCCTCCGGGTCATGCAGCATTTCCGCAGAGCTTCGGACGAATTCTCGAGGCTGGCCGAGGAGGGCCATCATCTCCTCGTTCATCTTCGCGGAATCGCGAACGAGGCGGGCGAGATCGTCGGAACGTTCCGGGACGTCGCGCCGCGGGTCCGGGGCATCGTGGAACGCGTCGAATCGATCGGAGAGCGGACGGTCGACCTCTCGGAGGCAATCATCGACGAGGTGGAGACGCCGATCCGCACCGCGGTCGCCGTGGTGCGGGGAGTCCGACATGGAGCCGGGGCATTCATCGAGCGCTTGGCGCATCGATTTACGGGTCGCACGTCGACCAACGGAGGGTGGAAATCATGAGTGAACGCACGTATCGCAACGGCCTGGAATCGAGCGCTTCGACCACGGGGATCACCGTGGCCGGATTCCTGATGGGCGCCATCGTCGGCGCCGGGCTCGCGCTCCTGCTCGCGCCCGGTCCCGGAGAGGAGACCCGGCGAAAGCTGGGCGAAACGGCACGGCGCCTTCGAAGCAAGGCGAGCGACATGGCGGGGCAGGGACGAGGGGGCGAATCGGACACGGAGTCGTTTCCCCGGCAGTCCGGAATGCCCACGGGTTCCTAGCGTCGCGAACCCAGACGTTCGATTCATAACCGTCCCCGGCGGGGCAGCGCGATATTCAGGCGCCGTTTTGAGCCCGCCCGGAGCGAGCGGACGCGATGCGTCCTCTCGGGCAGTACCTTCGGGCGATAGAGTCGCACGACGAGCGCTGCCTGCCGGGGATCTTGTCTTCCCATCCCACCGGTTGCCTCGCTTCACGTCCATCCCCTAAACTGACGCGACCCAGGATCCAGGGCCCCGGAGAGCCTCGCATGAAGTCCGTGCCCCGTCCGCGGACCAACGACGTCCTCGCCGGCCTCGCGGTCGCCGCCGCCTATATGGTCGCGGGGAAGGTCGGACTCAGCCTCGCGTCGGTCAACAAGAGCGCCACCGCGGTCTGGCCTCCGACCGGGATCGCCCTGGCCGCGTTCCTCGCTCTGGGTTACCGGGTGTGGCCCGGGGTGATGCTCGGCGCCTTCCTCGTCAACCTGACCACCGCGGGCACCGTGGCTACCTCGCTCGGCATCGCGGTCGGAAACACCCTGGAAGGCGCCCTCGGGTGCTACCTCGTGCGCCGGTTCGCGGGCGGGCCCCGCGTCTTCGATCAGCCGAGCACGATCTTCGCGTTCGCCGGGCTCGCCGGGCTCCTCGCCACGGCGGTGAGCGCCACCGTCGGAACCAGCATCCTCCTCCTGGGCGGTCTCGCGGGATGGCACGAATCGGGCGCCATCTGGCTGACCTGGTGGCTCGGAGACAGCGCGGGGGCGCTTACGGTGGCGCCGCTCGTGCTCCTCTGGTGGATGGATCACGCCCTGCCCTGGGGGGCAAAGAGCTGGGTCGAGCTCGGCGGCCTCCTGCTCGCGCTCCTGATCGCCGCCACGATCGTCTTCACCTCCTGGTCGCCGTTCCACGCAAAGCTCTATCCCATCCAGTACCTCTGCCTCCCGCCGCTCCTCTGGAGCGCGTTCCGGTTCCGGCAGCGCGAGTGCGCGACGGCGCTCGCGTTCCTCTCCGCGATCGCGATCCACGGCACCCTCCACGGCAACGGTCCGTTCGCGGGGCGCCCGATGAACGAATCGCTCCTCCTCCTGCAGGGATTCATGGCGGTGCTCTCGATCACCGTGCTGGCCACCGCCGCCGCCGTGGTGGGACGCCGTCGCGTCGAGATCTCGGTGCGACAGCTGAACGAGGAGCTGGAACGGCGGGTCGTGGAGCGCACCGAGCAGCTCTGGCGCTCGAACGAGGAGCTTCGGAGCCAGATCTTGAAGCGGGCCCGTGCGAGGAAAAAGCTGGAGCGGAGCGAGGCACGGCTGCGCGAGGCAGAGCGGGCGGAGGAAGACAACCGCCTCAAGGACGAGTTCCTGGCCACGCTCTCCCACGAGCTCCGCACGCCGCTCAACGCGATCATGGGCTGGGCGAACATCCTGAAACAGGGAGGGATCGATAAGGCAACGACGGCACGCGCCGTGGAGACCATCGATCGGAACGTCCGGATCCAGAGCCATCTCATCTCCGACATCCTGGACATCTCCCGGATGACCTCCGGGCGCCTGGAGCTTCGATTCCAGTCGATCCCCCTGGTCCCGGCCATCGAGAGCGCGCTCGATACCATGCGCCCGATGGCGCAGCTGAAGCGCGTGGAGCTCCGGCCCGAGCTCGAGCCTCTGCCCGATTCGATCCGCGCGGACCCGGACCGGCTCCAGCAGATCGTCTGGAACCTTCTCTCGAACGCGATCAAGTTCGCCCCCGAGGGTGGAGGCGTCGTGATCCGGCTCACCCGCGAGCATTCCATGGCCACGCTCCTGGTCGAGGATGACGGCCCCGGGATCGACCCCGAGTTCCTTCCCTATGTCTTCGAGCGGTTCCGGCAGAAGGACTCGACCGGGACGAGACGCCACGGAGGGCTAGGTCTCGGGCTCGCGATCGTGCGGCACCTCGTGGAGCTGCACGGCGGAACGGTCTCCGCCTCCAACCGCCCCGGGGGAAGGGGCGCCGTGTTCGAGGTGCGGTTGCCGCTCCTGACGGCGCCCGAGCCACAGCCGGCCGCGGCCGCCGGCCCCGAGGAGGGGCAGCTCCCGGGCGGTGGGAATCACGCGCGACCGCTGCGGGGGATCCGGATCCTTCTCGTGGAAGACGACCAGGATTCGCGGGAGCTCATCGCCATGTATCTCGAGGGACGCGGCGCGACCGTCGCGGCGGCGAGCTCGGCGCAGGAGGCGCTCGCGGCGTTCGAGCCAGGCCGATTCGATCTCGTCGTGAGCGACATCGCCATGCCGGGGAAGAGCGGATATGATCTCATTCGGGAGCTTCGGACGCTGCCCCCGGACATCGGGGGAAGGGTGCCGGCGGTGGCGCTCACCGCCTATGCCGCTCCGGAGGACGTGAAGAAGGCTCTGGACGCCGGGTTCGATGCCCACATGGCCAAGCCCGTGGAGATGGACGACCTGGCCGTGACGCTCCTGGATCTGCTTGCGCCCCGTGAGCCCTGAGCTCGATCCGGGTACGGCAAAATGCCGCTCATGCTTCGCGGCCACGGTCCGATGAATCTCGTGGTCGGGTCATGGAGGGGATAACGATCGAATCCGGGAACCCCCGACCCCTTCGGTGCGATCTAAGGAGTAGAGAGCCGGGGTGCCCGGCACGTCGACCTCAACCTTACCTCCCCCAGGTAGTTACGCCATGACTCTCAAGATCTCCCCCAAGCCGCTAAAGGACCTTAGATTAACGACTTGCGCGACCCTGGTCGCAGTAGCCCTGTTTCTGGTCCTCGCCCTCGTGCCCGTGGCCCCGAATGACCACGGCTCCGAAAAGATCATCGCCACGGCCCTGGCCGCGGGCTCCGATTCGGTTGGAGCGACGGCTGCGTCCGCGCCGGTCCTCGTGGCTTCCGCGGACATGCTGGGATTGAGCGGGAGGCTTCGCGCGGTGATGGGCACCCCGGAAGCGCTGGGGCAGAACCCCCTCTTGAAGCCGCTCCTCCCCACGGGCGCGGCCGAGCGCTGGCCGAGACTCCGTACCCCGGGCGGTGACTCGTTCACCGTCGTGACGCTGGTCCCAATCCAGGACGCGGCGACCGAGGGGTACGGCCGCTATCACGTCGGCAGCTGGCCCCAGGACGGGCTGACCTCGACCGAGCGCTACACGCCCCCGAGCGGGTTCATCGGCGTGACGAAGGAAAACCAGGGAACGAACGTGTCCGCGAATTTCACGATGCGTGATTTCCTCACGCACGACCAGGGAGACGTCTGGCCCAAGGTTCTCGTGCTCCAGCCCAGGATCCTGGACAAGCTCGAGCTCCTCCGCGTCGAGCTGGAGCGGGAAGGGCTGCCCAGCAAGCTCCACGTGATGTCGGGCTTCCGGACCCCGCAATACAACGCCCAGGGCGTCGGCA
>Ga0075433_10000383_pt1 | contig 28020 bp, 28 predicted proteins | sample RhiMethybrSRZTD2_FD_75299 | JGI IMG/M metagenome (GOLD analysis project Ga0075433, IMG submission 75299) | Populus rhizosphere microbial communities from Tennessee, USA - Rhizosphere MetaG P. TD hybrid SRZTD2 | ecosystem: Host-associated > Plants > Roots > Rhizosphere > Soil | place: USA... | reverse complement strand
CGACGAGGTCGACGCGCTGCTCCGGAAGCGGCGTCGCTGCCGCACCAAGCGGCTGCGGCTGCTCGGGGCGGATGGGTACGAGGCGCCGCCCGACACCAACGAGCCGAGCCGTCACGTGCACCTCGCCCATCGCTACGGCACCGAAGCGGCGCTGATCGAGGCGCTCGTCGACGACGACCCGGCGCTGGGTGAGCCGCTCGTCCCCGGCCTGCCGTACCTCAAGGCCGAGGCCGTGCACGCCGTGCGCCGCGAGATGGCCCGCACGCTCGACGACGTGCTCACGCGGCGGACGCGGGCGCGCCTCCTCGCCCGCGACGACTCGGCCGCCGCGGCCGACGATGCGGCCGCGCTCGTCGGGCGCGAGTTGGGCTGGGACGACGCCGAGCGCGCCCGGCAGGTCAAGGAGTACCGGGCGGCGGTGGCGGCCGAGCGCGACGCCGCCGAGCTGCCCGAGACGGCGCTGGGGACCTAGCCGGCGCGATGGGCTCGACCGGGCAGCCGACGCCACCGATCGCGTTCGGTACGCCCGCGACCGAAGTCCGCGCCCACCTCTCGGCGCCCGCGGTCACGGTCGACGACGAGGTGCTGCGGCGTCTGCGCTCGGTGTGCGCCGACGTGACCGTCGATGCCGCGGCGGTCGCAGAAGCGAGCCGCGACTGGTGGCCGCTGGCGATGATCTGGGCGCTCGACGGACAGGTCGCGGCGCGCGCCGGCGCGGTGGCGCGGCCGGCGTCGGTCGGCGAAGTTTCGGCGGTGCTTCGCGTGTGCGACGACGCGCGCGTCCCCGTGACGGCCGCTGCGGGGCGTAGCGGTGTCTGTGGCGCGAGCGTCCCGGTGCACGGCGGCGTCGTGCTCGACCTCGGCGCGCTCTCGGGCATCGTCGAGGTCGACAGCGATTCGCTCGTGCTGGATGTCCTCCCGGGCACGTTCGGCACGTGGCTCGAGGACACGCTGCGCGGCGAGCACGGCACGACGCTCGGGCACTGGCCGCAGTCGATCGACCTGTCGACGGTCGGCGGTTGGCTCGCTTGCCGCAGCGCGGGCCAGTACTCGACGCGGTACGGGAAGATCGAGGACATGGTCGTCGGCCTCGACGTCGCGCTGGCGGACGGGCGCGTCATACATACCGGCGGCGCACCGCGCGCGGCCGTCGGCCCTGATCTCACGCAGCTGTTCGTCGGCAGTGAGGGGACACTCGGCGTGATCACGGGCGCGCGGCTGCGGCTGCATCCGGCCCCTCGGGTCGAGCAGCGCGCCGCGTTCGGGTTCCCGTCGTTCGGCGACGGGATCGAGGCGTGCCGGCGCGTGCTGCATCGCGGTGCGACCCCGGCCGTGCTGCGCCTCTACGACGCGACCGAGGCCGATCGGAGCTATCAGACCGGCGACCGCCACGTGCTGCTCGTCCTGGACGAGGGCGACCGCGAGCTCGTCGAGGGCGTGATGAACGTCGTGCTCGAGGAGTGTGTCGACGCCGGAGCCGAAAGGCTCGACGACGAGCTCGTCGGCCGGTGGCTCGAGCACCGCAACGATGTCGCCGCCCTCGAGGCGCTGATCTCCCGCGGCTACGTCGTGGACACGATGGAGGTCGCGGCCCGGTGGCGCGACCTCCCGAAGATGTACGCCGAGGCCGCGCAGGCGATCCAGGAGGTTGACGGAACCCTGGCTGCCTCGGCGCACCTGTCCCACTCCTACTCCGACGGCGCCTGCCTCTATTTCACTTTCGCGGGACAGATTGAGCCCGACGGCCGGGAGGCCTACTACCGGGCGGCGTGGGACGCCGGGACCCGGGCCGTGCTGGCCGCCGGCGGCGCCCTGAGCCACCACCACGGCGTCGGCCTGAACCGGGCCCGCTTCGTCCGGGAGGCCCTCGGCGACGCCTTCGACGTGCTGGCGGCGGTGAAGGGCACCCTCGACCCCCACGGGATCCTGAACCCGGGCAAGCTCGCCCTGCCCGACCCCTTCGGCGACGTGGGCTGGCCGTGAGCATCCTCGTCGTCGACGTGGGGACGTCGTCGGTTCGTGCGGCCGTCGTCGACGGCGACGCGCGCGTCGTGCAAGAACAGACGCGGCCGCTGCTGCCGTCGTCGCCGGCACCCGGTCTCGTCGAGTTCGACGCACCCCGCATGGCCGCGACCGCGCTCGAAGCCGGCCGCGCCGCGCTCGACGCCGCCGGCCCCGTCGACGCCGTCGGCATCGCCAACCAGCGCTGCTCGACGGTCGTGTGGGACCGCGCCACGGGCGAACCGGTCGGGCCCGCGCTCGGGTGGCAGGACCTGCGCACGGTCGGCCGCTGCCTCGAGCTGCGCGGCGAGGACCTCCGGCTGGCGCCCAATGCGTCGGCGACCAAACTCGAGTGGCTGCTCGAGCAGGTCGACCCGGAGCGCCGTCGCGACCTGTGCTTCGGCACCGTCGACACCTGGATGGCGTGGACGTTGTCCGGCGGTGTCCTGCACGTGACCGACGCGACGAACGCCGCCGTCACCGGTCTGCTCGCCGCCGACGCGTCCGGATGGGCCGAGGAAGCGCGCGATCCACTGCACATCCCGGCATCGATGCTTCCCACCATCGTCAACTCGTCGGGGATCGTGGGCGAGGCGACGGCACTGCCGGGCGCGCCGCCGATCGCCGGGATCGCCGGCGACCAGCAGGCGTCGCTCCTCGGGCAGGGCTGTGTGCACTGCGGCGACGCCAAGATCACCTTCGGCACCGGCGGGATGCTCGACCTCGTCCTGGGCGGGACGCGGCCGCCGTTCGAGGCACGCGGACCGGGCGGCACGTTCCCGATCGTCTGCCGGCGCGTCGGCGGCACCGACACGTGGGGCGTCGAGGCGATCATGCTGGCGGCGGGCACCAACATCGAATGGCTGCGCGACGACCTCGGCGTGCTCGCGACCGCGGCGGAGAGCCACGACGTCGCGTCGCGGTGCGACGACACCGACGACGTCTGGTACGTGCCCGCGCTGCTCGGCGTCGGCACCCCGGCCTGGGACTACGGCGCCCGCGGCACCCTGCTCGGGCTCACGCGCGGCACCGGCCGTCCGCAGCTCGTACGGGCCGTCCTCGAAGGAGTCGCGCACCGCGGCGTGGACCTGGTCGAGGCGGCCGAGGGCGACTCCGGTATCGCCGTCCCGCACCTGCGTATCGACGGGGGCATGAGCGCCAACCCCACGTTCGTCCAGGCGCTCGCCGACGCCGGTCAGCGGATCGTCGAGGTCTCGCCCGTGATCGAGGCGACCACGCTCGGCGCCGCGTTCCTCGCCGGGCTCGCGGTGGGCACGTGGCGCGACGAGGGCGAAGTGGCCGCGACCTGGTCGCCGCGCCAGCGCGTCGAGCCGCAGCGCAAGCTCGACCGCGACCGTTGGCGCGAGGCCTGCCGCCGCGCCGCCCGCTGGATCCCCGACCTCAGCGCGGTCGACTTTTGACGCGGCCCCGGCAACACTGGCGCGTATGACACCGCAACTTGCAACCCTCCTCGAGCAGCTCCTCGGGCCCGACCTGCCGATCGCGATCGAGGCATACGACGGCAGCCGGCTCGGGCCGGCGGACGCGCCGGCGACGCTGCAGATCCGCTCGCCCGCGGCGCTGCGCCGCATCGTGCAGGCGCCGGGCGAGCTCGGCTTCGGGCGCGCCTACGTCGCCGGCGACCTCGACCTGGAGGGCGACATCTTCGCCGCGCTCGAGCTGCGCGACCACCTGCCGGACGTGAAGCTCCGACCGGCGCAGTGGATGGCCGCGCTCCGGCTCGTCGGGCCGGGCGCGCTCAAGCCGGTCCCGAAGCCGCCGGAGGAGGCACGCCTCCACGGCCGGCGCCATTCGAAGAAGCGCGACGCCGCCGCCATCTCGCACCACTACGACGTCTCGAACGACTTCTACCGCCGCGTGCTCGGCCCGTCGATGACGTACTCGTGCGCGGTGTGGACCGACCCCGGGAGCACGCTCGAGGAGGCGCAAGCCAACAAGCACGAGCTGATCTGCCGCAAGCTCGGGCTCGAGCCGGGGATGCGCCTGCTCGACATCGGCTGCGGCTGGGGCGGGATGCTCCTCCACGCCGCCGAGCACCACGGCGTGCAGGCGGTCGGCGTGACGTTGTCGAAGCGGCAGGCCGAGCTGGCCGAGAAGCGCGCCGCCGAGGCCGGGCTCGCGGGCAAGGTGGAGGTGCGGTACCAGGACTACCGGGACGTCGACGACGGCCCGTACGACGCCATCAGCTCGATCGGCATGTTCGAGCACGTGGGCCTGCGGCAGCTCGCCGTGTACTTCGAACGTTGCTTCGAGCTCCTGCCCGCCGGCGGCCGACTCCTGAACCACGCCATCAGCCGCCCGCCGAACGTGTCGGGCTCGACGGCGGACGGCCGGGCCCGGTTCGCCCGGCGCAGCTTCATCGACCGTTACGTGTTCCCCGACGGCGAGCTGCACGAGGTCGGCAGCGTCGTGTCCGCGATCCAGCGCGCCGGCCTCGAGGCCCGGCACATGGAGACGCTGCGCGAGCATTACGCCCTCACCTTGCGGGCATGGGTCGCGAACCTCGAGGAGAACTGGGACGCGTGCGTCGCCGACGCCGGCCGAGCCAGGGCGCGTATCTGGCGCCTCTACATGGCCGCGTCGGCGTTGCAGTTCGAGGCGAACCGCACCCAGGTGCACCAGGTGCTCGCGACGAAGACGGACCGCGGCCGCAGCGGTCTGCCGCTCCGCCCCCGCTTCGAGTAGCCCTGGGCCGGCGCTATGCCGGGGGAAAGCGCGCTTGCAGCCACTCGAGGACTTGCTGCGCGGCCTGCTGCCCGGCAGGGGTGAGCGCGCCCGCGGAATCCCGGTCGAACGCAGGGCCCGCGCCGGGGACGATCGTCAAGGTGACGTCCTTGCCGGCGTTCTGCAGCGCGTCGCGGAACGCGCTGGCGGACGCGACGAGCTCCGGGCTGTCGGCGTCGCCCTGGAACAACAGCGTCGGACCGGCCGCGCCGGACCCTTGGGTGATCGAGTCGGCCTTGGCGTAGCGCTCCTGCACCTTCGGGTCGGGGCTGTTCGGAGGACCGCCGTAATACTTGGTCTGATCGGGTCGGTGACCGTCGTAGCGACCGGAGAACCCGATGAACGCGGCGGGCGCATCGCTGACGCCCGGGAGGTGCGCAGGCCCGTCGAAGAACGGGTCGTTCGGCGTGACTGCCGACTGCGCGCCCAACGCGGCCCCGGTCGCGAAGCCCTGCACGACGATCTTGTCAGGATCGAGGGCGAGCGCGCCGGCGCGCCCGCGCAGGTACTGAACGGCGGCTTTCACGTCCGTCTCTGGCTTCGGGTACACCGGAGAGGGCGTGCCCTGCTTGGCGACGAGGTAATCGATCGCGAACGACGCGTAGCCGTGCTGAGCGTAGAAGTCGGCCCAGCCGCGCATCAGCTTCCGGCTGCCCTCGCCGTGCACGAGCACGACGATCGTGTCGCCGTGGGTGCGCGGGAGCACGAGGTCGGCCTGGCGCTTGGGCGCGCCCGGCGGCGAGTACACCACCGTCTTGCGCGTGACTCCGCCCGGCTTGGTCGTGCTCGTGCTCGGGCTCGTCCCGGTCGTGACGGGCGCGGCCGTGGCCGTGGGCGGCGTCGAGCTCGCCGGGGCGGTCGTCACCGTCGCCGGGGCGGCCGTCACCGTCGACGGCGCCGTGCCAACGGTCCCGCGCGGAACGGTGATCGCGGGCGGCGGCGCGGTGGTGGGTCCGGCCGGCGGGAGCGGCGGCACGGGGATCGTCTGCGGCGCGACGGTCGTCAGCGTGGTGGGAGCGGTCGTCTCCGTGGTCCCCGTTGCCCGCCGCTGCGAGCGATCGGATGGCCCGGACCCACAGGCGGCGAAGGCCGCCGCGCCGGCGAGCACGAGCGCGCCGACCGCGGCCGCGATGAACGCGAACCGTCGTGAGGTCACGGGGGAAGTGTGCCCCACCGGATGCGCGCCGAGACCGCGCTCATCATCAGGAGAGTGTGAAGGTCGGAGGGATCACGCGAAGTGCTCGTCCAACCACTTGAGCACGCGCTGGCCTGAGAGCCGGCCCACCGATGTGAGCTTCCCGTTCTTGAGATCGAAGCCGTGGTTGGCACCCGGCAGGACGACGAGATCGACGTCGTGACCGGCGGCCCGGAGCGCGTCCGCGAACCCGGTCGACTGGCTGACCGGCAACGGGTCGATGTCGCCGTGGAACAGCAGCACCGGTCCGGTGGCCGTGGCGGCGCGGGCGTCGCTGTTGGCGGCGTCCCAGCGGGCGCGCACCTCGGGGTCCTTGCTGCCGGCACGGCCGCCGTAGTAGCGGTCGGGCTGGAATTGGAAACCGCTGTAATACCCGTAGAAGCCGATGAAGCCGGCGATGCGGTCGGTCGGGCTCGGCCAGCGCGTCGGCCCGGCCAGCGCAGGGTCGTCCGGCCCTACGAGAAGCTGGGCGCCGATGCGGGCGCCGGCCGAGAAGCCGTGCACGACGATGCGCTCGGGGTCGATGCCGAGATCGTCGGCGTGCCGGCGGAGGTACTGGACCGCCGCCTTCACGTCGGACTCGGGCTGTGGGTAGACGGGCGGTGGCGTGTTGTCGTTGAAGATGAAGTAGTCCGCCGACAACGTGATGTAGCCGGAGCGCGCGTACAAGTCCTGCCAGGCGTGCTCCTCACCGCGGTTGCCGAGAAAGCCGCCGCCCCCGTGCACGAGCACGATCGCCGTGCGGTGGTGGAGCGCCGGCACGCGCAGGTCACCGAGCACCTGGCGCGACCGCGGTGGCGTGACCACGACCGTGCGCCGCCCGGCCGCCCCGATGCCCGTGGTAGCCCGCTCGACGCGGTTCGGGCGTGCGGTATCGCCGGTCTTGCTCGCCGTGCCGGCGTCGTGTGACCCGCCACTGCACGCGCTGAAGGCCAGCGCCGCGCATGCAAGCAGGAGCACCAAGCGCTTCACGCAGTGTGGAAGCTTAGGTCTCGGCTTCCCCTTGCGCCTCGACGACCTCGACCGGGTCGCCCACGCTGATCGTGCCGCCCTCGACGATCTCGGCCCGAAGGCCGGCCCGGTGGACCAGCGCCCGTCGCACTCCGGGGCGCGTCAGGCCCTCGAGATACGTGCACGGCTCGGCGAGCTTGAAGCCGCGCAGCACGACGTCACCGACGCGGAACGTTCGTCCGACGAGATGGTTGAGCGGCACGCCCTCGGTCACGATGTTGCGGCGCGCCTCGTGCTCGCCGATCTCGATCTCGTATTCGCGGCCGGCGGCTGCGACGGCCTCGCGCTCGATGAGGGTGATGGCGCGCTTGCCGTCGTCGTCGGAGCGTGTGTACTTGCCTTCGCCGGCGGCGTAGCGGTCACCGTCGAGCCCGACGCCGGCGGTCGCTTCGACGCCGGCGCGTGATTCCATCGGCGCGCCCTTCTCGGGCGCCGTGTAGATGGCGACGACCTGCCCGCGGAACATGGGCGTCAGTCTCGCGTGCCCCCGAGCTCGACGGTCGGGGTTTATCTCCCGCCCAGCGGCAAGCCGACCTGGAGCCATTCGCACCAGCCGGTGCCGGTCCCGGCACTGGTCGTGTACGCGCAGAGCGCGCGCGGGAACCGGGACGTGCGCCCGTCCGGCGCGCGGAGCGGCACCGGGGCCGGCGCGAGCACATCGACGTTGACCTCGAGCTCGTGGTTGATCACGTACCGGGCCGCGGTCGGGACGTCGTCGGTGCCGAGATGCGTCTCGAGCATCAAGTGCTCGACCGGCCGCACGCCCTCGGCATCGTCCCAGACGTATCCCCACCCGCCTTCCATCTCGTCGGCCTTGACGACGTTGGCGGCGAAGGTGTCCCCGATCTGGAACGACGTCCAGTGCCAACCCCAGACCCACCAGTCGCGATCTCCCCACGAGTGGTCCCGCTCGCCCCGCCCCTCGAACTCGACGCGCTCCCGGCCCACGAGGAGCTCGCCGTGCACGATCCCGGCGTGCTCGTAGTGAGCGGTCCGAGTCTCGTCGGGGTACGGGTAGTCGTAGACGGGCGTCGCGGCTTCCCACTCGAGGTCGAGCCCGACGGGCAGGCGCTCTCCGATCTCGCCCCGGTAGGCGTCGCCGGGCTCGTCCAGCCGCACGCCGAACGCCTCGAGGCCCAGGCCCCAATGCTCCATCGGTGTCTCGCACACGCACTCGGCCCACAGGCCGTCCGCCCGGACCTCGAGCGCGTCGGAGCGCGGCAGCGGGACCTCGTGGTCACGCACGACGACGAGCCCGTGGTCGGGCGAGACGATGTAGGCCCAGTACCACGCGACCTGCTGGTTCGGGTACAGCCCGAGGCGGACATACCCGCCGGTGCCGTCGGCGCGCGAGAAGTCGAAGTACCACGACTCGTTCCAATAGAGGCCGTCGGCGGGGTCGTGTCGGCGCTCGTCCGTGGGTCCGCTCTTGATCACGTGGGCACTCCCGTCTCGGGAACCGGTGTGTAGTACGGGATCGAGTCGTCGCTCTCGACGTCGGGCATCCGCTCCAGCGTCGCCAGTCCCTCGTACACGTCGAGGCTGTCGCGGGGGACGGTCCAGTCCAGCCGGTCGTCGACGCCGGCCGTCTCCGCGAACGGCCGCAGGAACGTGAAGTAGACGTACGCCCCGGCGTCGAGCTTTTCGCGCCGGCTCATGCCGGCAATCAGCCTGTACAGGTTCCGCTGGGCGTCTTTCACCGCGCGCGCGATGCTTTCGAGCTCGCCCGGAGCGACGGGCGACAGCGCACCCTTGTCGGCGGTGAATACGCCGGCGGCGGAGAGATGGCCGAAGTAGTCGGGCGGATCGGCGATCGACGTTCCCCAATCGTTCGTGGTGACGCGCACGCCCCCGTCGAGGACGAGCGCGAACGTGAGATTCGAGTACGGGAGCCCGGCGCACACTTCGCGGCTCCACGGGAAGTGGCTCACCCCGAACCGGTTGAAGTCGCGCACCAGGAGCACACGGCCGTCCCCGAGCGGGTACGGACCCGTGTCCTGGTACCCGGCGCGGGTGTCGAAATAGAGGAGGAAGAGGAACGTGGTGAGGACGCGGTTCAGCCGGATCAGGTGCTCGCGCTCCTCGTCGCCGAGCGCTCGCGACCCTGCGACCAGTACGTCGACGACGTCGGTCCCGTAGCGCGGCACGCGCAGCCCCGCGTCCCACGCTTGCAGCTCCCCGTCGGCGCGAAAGGCGCCGGCGGCGCGCTTCCAGAAGTCGAGCACGGTCCCGAGCGCGGGGACGTCACGGTCGAGGTCCACCAGCCCGAACGGCGCCAGCACCTGGCGGCCGAGCAGCGGGAAGTTCGCGATCGACCATAGGTGCACGGCGTCGATCTGGCTCCCTGGCGAACGCCCCGCCGAGCCGAGCGCCTCGGGCGAGGCGGCGCCGGTGATCTCCCGCATCATCTCGGGGTAGCGGCGGTAGCACTCGATGCAGGCGATGAGGATGTAGGCGGTGACGGGGATCAGCGCCGACTCGAGCGCCGTCCGCTCCGCCGTCATGGCCCGGGAGATCTTCCCGTGGTACCCGATCCAGCGGTTCACCTCTTCGGTCTTCATGGAGCGGGGCGAACGATGCCGTCGTCGCCGGTGCAGTCGACTTCGACCCGGTCGCCGTCGGCCGGCTCGGCGTCGAGCGTCGTGCCCATGACGCAGGGGACCTGGTACTCGCGGCTCACGATGCCGATGTGGCTGACCGGGGTTCCCGACAGGCAGACGACCGCCGTGAGCTCGTCGAAGATCGGCGCCAGGAACGTCGCGCCGGCGTCGGTCACGCACGCGACGACGCCGGCAGCCGACTCGTCCATGAGCTCGAGGACGTCGTCGGGGTCCTCGAGGCGCCGCCACTCGCCTTGCACGGGCGCGGCGTCGAACACCTTCGTCCCCCGCCCGAGAACTCCGTCCATTGCCCCCCTCGCCGCCGTCGCCGCGACGGCCGAGCTTTCCACACGCATGCGGCTCCTGCGCGATCCTCTCTCCATGACCGGGGGGAAGGAACGCGCGGCGCGCCTGCGCGAACTTCGCGAACGGACGCGACTCGAGCCAGGATCGCGTGAGGAGTCGGAGTGTGCCGGCGTGTACGAGTCGTTCGGGCCCCTGAACCGTGAGGTGCTCCGCGTGTGCACCGACTGGCAGGTACGACCGGGTGGCGCCCCGAACGACCACGGCGACGCCGCGTACGACTGGTCGGTGATCGATCGGCTCACGGCCGTCGACGAGCGCGCCGGTCCACTGCTCCGGCGACTGGGCGGGTCAGTCCCCCACTTCGCGCCGTACCGGGAACGGTTGCGGTCGGCGCGCCGGCGCGTCGTCGACGGCGAGCGCGACTGGTTCACGTCACCGCGCGTCGACTCGTACCACACGGTTTGGATGGAGCTGCACGAGGACCTGCTCGCGGCGCTGGGGCGGGAGCGCGAATGATGACCGACCGCGGGCAGGAGCAGTGGCTCGAGGCGGACGGCTTCCGCGTGCATGCCGTGGAGTGGGGAAACCGCGGATCGGGCAACGGCGCGCGTGTGTTGCTCGTCCACGGTCTCGGCGGTCACACGATCAGCTGGGAGCCCAGCGGGCCCGGGTTGGCCGAGCGGCTGCACGCCACCGTCACCGCCGTCGACCTCCCCGGCTTCGGCCTGACGCGGATCCCGCGGGGACGCCGCGCCACCCTGGGAACGCACGGCCGCGTGCTCCGGTCGCTGCTCGAGCAGTCGGGGCCGGCCGCCGTCGCCGGCAACTCGATGGGAGGCGCGCTCGGCATCGGCCTGGCCGCGCGCCACCCCGACCTCGTACGCGCCCTCGTGCTCGTCGACCCGGCGCTCCCGCGACCGGCGATGAACCCGGCCCAGTGGACGGTGATGGCGCGCCTGGCGCCGATGCTCGTCCCGATCGTCGGCTCGCAGTTCCTCGCGGCGCGGGGTCGGCTCCTCGGCCCCGAGCGGGTGGTCGACGACACGATGGGCTGGACGCTGTGCGACCCGACGCGCCTCGATCCCGAGCTGCGACGCCGGCTCGTCGAGCTGGCCCGGACGCGCCGCACCTTCCCCGAGGCGCCGGCCGCGTACGCCGAGTCGGCCCGCGGGCTGTTCTGGTACCTCACGCGCAACATGCGTGCCGACGAGGCGCGTGTCACCTCACCCACGCTGATCGTCCACGGCGACCAGGACCGGCTGGTCCCGGCGGCAGCCGCTCGAGCGCTGGCGGCGCGCCGGCCCGAGTGGTCTCTCGAGATGATCGACGACTGCGGGCACGCTCCGCAGCTCGAGGTCCCGGACCAGTTCCTCGCCGCGGCCGTGCCGTGGCTCGCGGCCACCTCGCGGCGCGCTGAGCGACAATGAGCGACGGCGCGAGCGTCCTGGCCGAGCCCGTCCGCCAGTTCGTCGACGAGGTCACCGCGATTCTCGCCGAGCTGGGCAAGGGCAGCTCGCCCACGGGCACGCTCGAGCGCGACGCCGCCCTCGAGGCACAGGCGATCGCGGCGTCCGTCATCGCCAGCGACGGCCGGTACAGCGACGGTGAGCTGCGCGCCTTCGCCGTCGCGCTGTCGCCGTGGTTCGACTCGCTACGCGGCGCGACACCGCAGCAGCTGCGCGGCGGCGACGCCATCCGTCAGTTCCGGGCGTGGCCCATCACACCCTCCCCGTTGTTCGAGACCGTCGTGAGCGCCGACCGCCGGAACGGGACGAGCAACGGCTGGCGCTACTACCAGGCCGCGCTGCGCGTCGCGCACGCGGGCGCCGCGCTCGACGAGGTACCGACCCGCGAGCGGCTCGTCGCCGTCGACACGCTCCGGACGATGATGCTCCGGCGCCTGGCGGCGGCGAAGGTCGAGCGACCGGCCGACATGCCGCGCGGCGTCGGCGAGCCGGAGCCACTCGAGGACCGCCGGACGCCGGCCGCCCGCCCGCTCGACGAGCTGCTGGCCGAGCTGGACCGGCTCGTCGGGCTGGCGGCGGTGAAGACCGAGGTGCGGTTGCTCACGAACCTGATCCGGGTCGAGAACCTGCGTCGTGAACGCAAGCTGCCGGTCGTCGACCAGAGCCGCCACCTCGTGTTCGTCGGCAACCCCGGCACGGGCAAGACGACGGTGGCGCGCCTGCTGGCGCAGATCTTCCACACGCTGGGCGTCGTGTCGAGAGGCCAGCTCGTCGAGACGGACCGCTCCGGGCTGGTGGCCGGCTTCGTCGGCCAGACCGCCCCGAAGGTGAACGAGATCACGCGCCAGGCGCTGGGGGGCGTGCTGTTCATCGACGAGGCCTACGCGCTCGTCCAAGGCGGCGAGCAGGACTTCGGCCGGGAGGCGATCGCGGCGTTGCTCAAGCAGATGGAGGACCATCGCGACGACGTCGTCGTGATCGTCGCCGGCTATCCGGCGCCCATGACCGAGTTCCTCGACGCCAACCCCGGCATCCGATCACGCTTCCCGAAGACGCTCGAGTTCCCCGACTACACCGACGACGAGATGGTCGCCATCTGTGAATCGATGGCGAAGACGAGTCACTACGAGCTCGACGCGTCGGCGCGCGAGCGGCTCCGGGCGTGGCTGGCGCGTCAACCCCGGGGCGCGAGCTTCGGCAACGCGCGCCTCGTGCGCAACGTGTTCGAGCAGTCGGTCACCCGGCAGGCGAGCCGCGTCGTCGACCTGCCGTCCGTGACCGATTACCAGCTGATGACGCTCACGGCCGCCGACATCCCCGACTAGCTGGTCGCCTTCGATTGGCGCCGTCGCGGGCTCCGGCTTTGCGGCGGCGGTCGGCAAAGCCGCCACCGCCGCGGTCGCAAGCTCCGGCTCCTGCGGTGACGGTCGGCAATGCCGCCGTCACCGCGGACTGAACGGCACCTAACCTCCATCCGTGCGACGGGTAGGCGCGGCGCTTGCGGCGGTGGGGCTGGTGCTCGTCGCGCTGGCGGTGAAGGGCGAGTGGCCCTTCGGAGGCGGAGGCAGCAGCGGCGGGGGCGGATCGGTCAGGCTGCTCTGCACGACGGAGCTCGAGGCCGCGTGCACACAGCTCGCCGAGCACGACGGCGACGTCTCCGTGACGGTCGAGCCGGCGGGGACGACCGCCCAGTCGCTCGTCGCTCTCCCCGACAACCAGCGCCCCAACTTCGACGCGTGGCTCGCGCCGTCGCCGTGGTCACAGATGGTCGACGTGCAGCGGCGAGGGAAGCGGCCGCTCTTCGCGAAGCCGTCGGACCCGATCGGCCGTTCTCCCCTGGTGGTCGCGGTGCGAGCCGACCGCAAGCCGGTGCTCGACGCAACCCCGCCGTGCAACAACGCGATCGACTGGAAGTGCATCGGCGCCGTCGCGGGCCGGCCCTGGACCGACCTCCCCGGCGGCCAGCCGGCATGGGGAACGGTGAAGCCCGGATACGGCGACCCCACCGTCAACGCCACGTCGCTGCTCGTCCTCTCCCAGGCGTCGAGCGAGTTCCTCGACAACAGCGACTATTCGCGCTCCGACCTCCAGGACAACAACGACTACCTCGACTGGCTCGCGGGCCTCGAGCGCGCGGTGCCGAAGCTCGCCCCGTCGGCGGCGGGCCCGTTCGCGGAGATGCTGCAGGCGCTGCCGACCGCCACCTACGACATGGTCGGCACCACCGAAGCCGATGCCGGACCGGCGCTGGCTGCGGCCGCGCCCGAACGCCGGCAGCAGTTGACCCTCCTCTACCCTGAGCCCGTGGTCACCGCCGACGTCGTGGTCGCCGCGGTGGCCGCGAGCCCGAACCGGGACGGCGCCGACGGCCTGGGCGGCAACAGCGAGCTCGCCGCCGCTCTGGCGCGCACGGGCTGGCGCGCGCCGGGACAACCCGCGGCTCGCGGCGTGCGCGACACGCCGGCACTGCCGCGCGGGTCCGGCCTGCCGACCGACCCCGGCTCGCTGGTGGCGCTGCAAGAGACGTGGCAGGGCGTGCCGAAGTGAGGCGCGTCATCGGCGCCGCGCTCGCCGTGGTCGCCCTCGCGGCGACCGTGCAGGCGCTCACCCCCGGGGTCGCCCGAGCCGCCGATTGCATCACGGTCGACATGCAGGTGTCGCCGGAGAAGGTCGACCTGCTCACCGATCTCGCCAAGCGCTTCAACGACTCGGACCGCGCCAGTCTCGACGGCCAGTGCATCAACGTGCATGTGGTCTCGAAGTCGTCGGGCGAGGCGGCGTCATTGCTGGCCGACGACTGGCCGAACCCGAAGGCGAACGGGCCGCGGCCGGTGGTGTGGTCGCCGGCGTCGAGCGCGTGGGGTCAGGTCGTGAACCAACGCCGGGCCGATGCAGGGAAGAAGGCAATCGCCCCCGCCGGGACCCCGCTGCAGCTCACCCCGCTCGTCATCGCGATGCCGAAGCCGATGGCCGAGGCGCTCGGTTATCCCAACACGCCGCTCGGGTACTCCGACATCCTCGCTCTGGCCCGCAACCCCGACGGGTGGGGCGCGTACGGGCATCCCGAGTGGGGGCCGTTCCGCCTCGGGAAGACCAACCCGAACTTCTCGACCAGCGCGCTGAACGCCACCATCGCCCAGTACTACGCCGCGTCTGGCAAGGCGAACGGGCTCACGCTCGAGGATCTCAATCGTCCCGAGGTCGACGACTTCGCGCGCGGCGTCGAATCGTCGGTGGTGCATTACGGCGACACGACGCTCACGTTCCTCAACAACCTCTACCGCGCCGACCAGCGCGGCACCGGGCTGACGTACGTGTCGGCGGTGGCAGTCGAGGAGAAGTCGGTCATCGACTTCAACAAGGGCAACCCGGACGGCATCCTCGATCCCGGCGAGCACCCCAAGCCGCCGCACGTGCCGTTGGTCGCGATCTACCCGAAGGAAGGGACGTTGTTCTCGGACAGTCCCTTCATCACGCTCGACGCGCCGTGGGTGAGCGCGAAGGAGAAGAAGGCCGCGGCCAAGTTCCAGCAGTACGTCGAGCAGCCGGCCAACCAGAAGCGGGTGCTCAAGTTCGGCTTCCGGCCCGGCAACCCGAAGGTCGCGATCGGCGCGCCGATCGAGGCGAAGTACGGCGTCGATCCCAACCAGCCGCAGACGACGCTCGAGCTGCCGTCGCCGCCGGTGCTCGTCGGCCTCATCGACCGCTGGGGCCAGAACCGCAAGGCTGCCCGCGTGCTGATCGTGATCGACGTGTCGGGCTCGATGGGCGAGCCCGCCAACGGCGAGAGCGGTGATTCGAAGCTCGATCTGGTCAAGAAGGCGGCGGTCGCCGCCCTCGGCCAGTTCAAGCCCGACGACGACGTCGGGCTGTGGATCTTCTCGACCGGGGTGAGCCGCCAGGAACCGACCGACTACCTGGAGCTGGTGCCGATCGGGCCGATCGGCCCGCAGCGCGAGGCGATGGCCGCGAAGATCAACGATCTCGTGCCCACTCAGGGGACGCCGTTGTACACAGTGACGAAGGCCGCCGACGACCAGCTGGTGCAGACGTTCGACCCCCAGCGCATCAACGCCGTCCTGCTCCTCACCGACGGCAAGAACGAGGACGAACGAAACACCGACCTCGACGGGTTGCTCGGCTCGTTGCGCGCGCGCAACGAGGGTCAGGTCGCGAACCCGGTGCGGGTGTTCCCGATCGCATACGGACAGGACGCGGACCTGCCCACGCTCAAGCGCATCGCCGAGGCGACGAACGCGACCGTCTACAACGCCGCCGACCCGAAGAGCATCAACAAGGTGTTCCTCGCCGTCGTGAGCAACTTCTAGCGCGCATGAGCGTCATCGACCGCCTGCCGGAGCACCTGAAGAACCGCAAGACGGCGGAGGCCGTCACCGCGCCGTCGGCGCTGTTGCTTGCGGGAGCCGGCACCGCCGCCGGTGTGCTCATCGGCGCCGGCCTGCCGCTCGCGATTCTCGTCGGCGCGTTGGCGTACGGGGTGCGGGTCGCGTTCGGCTTGCCGCGCAAGCCGCGCCCGGAGCGCATCGACCTCGCCGGCTTGAGCCAGCCGTGGCGCGCGTACGTGAAGGACGCCATGGAGGCGCAACGGCGGTACGGGCGCGCGGTCGCCACCGCCGAGCCGGGGCCGCTGCACGACCGGTTGGGTGAGATCGGCGCCCGCCTCGATGCCGGCGTGCGCGAGTGCTACCGGATCGGCCGGCGCGGCGCCGCCCTCGACACCGGGTTGGCCGGGCTCCAGACCGGCGTCGCGTGGTCGGACCTCATGCACGGGCTCGACAACTACCGCGTCCCGGCCGAGCTGCGTGAGCGCGTGCAGCAGGGCGAGACCATCCACGACCATCCTGCGCTCGCCGATGAGCTCAAGAAGTGCGGCATGGATGCGCAGGCGCTCGAGAAGCTCGAAGCGCTGCAGGCACAGGTGCAGTCGGCGCAACGCCTGAGCAAGGTCGCCGAGGACGCCCGGTCGCGCCTCGAGCTCCTCAACGCCAGGCTCGACGAGGCCGTCGCGCGGGCGGTGGAGCTGTCGCTCTCGGCCGAGGACGCCACCGCGCTGTCCGGCCTTGGAGGCGACGTCGACGACCTCGTCGGAGAGATGGAGTCGCTGCGGGGCGCACTCGACGAGGCCGGCCAGGCGAGCCGGGGGGCGACCGCCACGGGCACGGCGTAGGATCGCCTGCATATGTGGAAAGCGATCCGGCGGTGGTGGAAGTACCTGGGCGCGAAGCTCTCGGGGAAACTCGAGGAATCGGCTGACCCGAAGGTCCAGCTCGAGCAGGCGATCGAGGAAGCGCAGCAGCAGCACCGCCGGCTGACCGAGCAGGCCGCCAACGTCATCGCCAACCAGAAGCAGACGCAGATGCGGCTGGAGCGCGCGGTCGAGGAGTACGAGAAGTCGAACGCGTCGGCGCGCCAGGCGCTCCTGCTGGCGGACGAGGCGAACCGCGACGGCAAGTCCGACAAGGTCGCGAGCTACACGCAGGCGGCCGAAGCGTTCGCCGACAAGATCATCGGCTTGGAAAAGCAGGTCGCCGACCTGAAGAACCAGCTCCAGCAGACCACGCAGGCGGCCGACCAGGCCAAGCAGGCGGTGGCGCAGAACTCGGCCGCCCTCCAGAAGAAGCTCACCGAGCGCCAGAAGCTCCTGTCGCAGCTCGACCAGGCGAAGATGCAGGAGCAGATGAACACTGCGATGAGCACGCTGTCGGCCACGGTCGGCGAAGACGTCCCCACCTTCGAGCAGGTCCGCGACAAGATCGAGCGCCGCCTCGCGAAGGCGCAGGGCATGTCCGATCTCACCTCGACCAACGTCGACACCAAGATGCTCGAGGTCGAGCAGGCGCAGGCCAGCGCCGAAGCTCAGGCGCGTCTCTCCGAGCTGCGCTCCGAGCTGGGGCTGACCAGCCCCGAGGCCGACAAGCCCGCTCCCGCGCCGCAGCCGGCCGAGGCCGAGAAGCCGGCGGAGAAGCCCTCGTCCTAGCCGCGCATCAGCGGCTTCGCGGATCGATCACACGGGCTGGAAGACGCGAGCCGAGGTCCCCTAATCGTCCCAGACGTCGGTGATCTTGCCGTACCGGCGCGTGAAGTACACCCGCAGTGGGATCATCCACAACCACCACAGCTGCGCGAGCCCGACGGCGATGAACGAGACAGGGATCGAGGTCAGGAACACGGCCGGGATGCTCAGCGCACGCAGCTGCGAGTGGATCACCCACTCGCGCGGCGTCGACGGGTCGATCAGACGGTTGTCCTGCGCGGCGTACCTGAACAGCACGGCCGAGGCGATGCTCGGCGCCGAGATGGCGACGCAATAGACGATGAGCGCCGGCCGCTCGTTCGGGTAGTTCCCGTACACCTCGGTCGGGAACGGGACGAGCGCGATCAGCCCGAGCACGGCGAGATTGAGCCCGATGAACCGCCCGTCGATGCGCCGGATCATCTTGAACACGCGGTGATGGCCGAGCCAGTTCCGGGCGATGATGAAGAAGCTCAACGCGTACGCCAGGACCTGGGGGAGCACGTCGCCGAACTCGTGCCACAGCTTCCGGTCGAGGTCGGGTTGCGTGAGGCGGAGCGAGAAGCTGATGCTGAGCACGAGCACCGTCGCCGCGATCGCGAACACCGCATCGCTGAAGTTCACGAGCCGGTCGAGCTCGAGCGTCCGTTCGCGTGACTCCGGGCTCATGCGGGGAGCTCGACACCCTCGAGCGCGAGCAGGAACCGCTTCGTCGGCACGCCGGACAGGCCGTACCCGCCGATGCGCCCGCCGGCGGCGACGACGCGGTGACACGGCACGACGATCGGGACGGGGTTGCGGCTCATCGCGTTGCCCACGGCGCGGGCCGCCCGCGGGCGCCCGGCCATCTCGGCGAGCTCCGCGTAGGAGACGGTCTCGCCCCAGCCGACCTCCCGCCGCAGCGTCTCGTACACGGTTCGGGGGAACCCGGCGTCGATCCCCGACAGGTCGACCGGCATCGTGAACCGCCGCCGGCGGCCGGTGAAGTACTCGTCGAGCTCGAGGGCGACCTCGTCGTCGCACCCTTCGACGGCGTCGATGTCGAAGGCCGTCGCCCCGAGCTCGATCTGCTGCACGCCGCGGTCCGTGGCCAGCACGGTGAGCGTCCCGATCGGGGACTCCTGCCGCCACCAGCTCGAGGTCACGCCCGGAGCAGCTCCTGCACCTCGTCGCGTTCCTCGAGCAGCTCGTTCGTCGTGATGTTGATCTTCTCGCGCGCCCAGGCGTCGTGCTCGAGACCGTCGACGACCGACCAGGCCGCGCCGTCGCTCCGAACGGGGAAGCCGAACTGCAGTCCTTCGGGGATGCCGTACTCGCCGCGGCTCGCCACCGCCAGCGAGTGCCAGTCCCCCGCCGGCGTCGGGTTCACGACGCTGCGCACCGAGTCGAGTGCGGCGTGCGCCGCCGACGCTGCCGACGACGCGCCGCGCTTCTCGATCACCGCTGCCCCGCGCTTCTGCACGATCTCGAGGAACGGGCCCTGCAGCCAGTCGAGATCGCCGATCACGTCGGGTGCGGGCTTGCCAATGATGCGCGCGTGCACGAAGTCGGGGTACTGCGTCGTCGAGTGGTTGCCCCAAATCGCCATGTTCGTGACCTCGCGCGCGGGGACACCGGCCTTCTTCGCCAGCTGGCTCTTCGCCCGGTTCTCGTCGAGGCGAGTCATCGCGAACCAACGGTCGACGGGCACGTCGGGGGCATTCGACCGGGCGATCAGGCAGTTCGTGTTGCACGGGTTGCCCACCACGAGGACGCGCACATCGTTCGCGGCGTAATCGTTGATGGCGCGGCCTTGCGGCTTGAAGATCCCGCCGTTCACGGTCAGCAGCTCGCGGCGCTCCATGCCCGCCTTGCGCGGCACCGAGCCGACGAGCAGGCACCACGACGCGCCGTCGAACGCCGTCTTCAGGTCGGCGGTCGCCTCGATGCCCTCGAGGAGACGGTGGGCGCCGTCCTCGAGCTCCATGACGACGCCTTCGAGCGCCGGCAGCGCCGGTTCGATCTCCAGCAGCCGCAGGACGATCGGCTGGTCGGTCCCGAGGAGGTCGCCGTGGGCGACACGGTGCACGAGCGCGTACCCGATCTGGCCGGCGGCGCCGGTGACGGTGACGTGAACGGGAGATTTGGCCACGCGTTTCTCCTCTGTCGCCGTCGCAGGCTCCGGCTTTGCGGCGCCGGTCGGCAAAGCCGCTGGTCGCCGCTGAAAGCTACCGCTCGTGGTCGAGCACCGCGAGAAGCAGCTCCCGCGCCTCGGCGAGCTCGGCGATCCGCTCGGCCGCCCCCATGTCGGCCGCACCGTGGTCGGGGTGGGCCAGGCGCAGCAGGCGCCGGAACCGGCGTTGGACGTCCTCGCGATCCACACGGGCGCCGGCCCGCACGCCGAGGACCTCCATGGCCCACCGGCGCTCCGCGGGCACACCCCGCCACGCCTCGACCTCGATGTCGCCGCCGTCGCCGTTGGGCCGGGCCGCGGCGCCGGGCGCATAGGGCCGCATGCCGGGGACACCTTCGAGGAGGCGGCGCACCTCCATGCCCTCGGGCGGCATCCCGGGCCGGGCGACGGCCGCCGCGATCGCCCGGAACGCCGGGCGGCGCGCCGACGCCGGCAGCTGCGCCGCCGCCATCACCGCCCCCAGCACCTGGGGGGTGGGCCAGCCGTGCGTGTCGAGCTCGAGGGCGAGCGGTCCACCGTCGGCGACGATGCGGTGGCGGGACCGGTCGAGGCCGTGCGTGTCGGTCTGGAGACGGTGGCGCAGCGCGATGCGCGGGACGTTCAGGCCGTCCTCGGCGTCGGCGAGGAGGCGGGGCAGGAGGTCGCGCTGCTCGTCGTCGAGCCCGTCGAGGTTTTCCGCGACCACCGCGCCCAGCAGCACCGCGCCGTACGCGGGACCGCTCGTCGGGAGATAGTGGTCGCCGAGCGCCACCCGCCGGGTCGGCTGGTGCCGACGGGTGTGGCGGATGTTGAGCTCGGCGAGGATCACACCGGTCGTTCGTGCCTACAGACGGTCGCAGATGGCGGCCGCGAACTCCGACGTCCTTACTTCTGTTGCGCCCTCCATGAGGCGGGCGAAGTCGTACGTCACGATCTTGTCGGCGATGGTCGCCTCCAGCGCGTGGACGATGTCGTCGGCGGCGTCCTGCCAGCCGAGGTGCTCGAACATCATCACGCCCGACAGGATCACCGAGCCCGGGTTCACCTTGTCCTGTCCCGCGTACTTCGGCGCGGTGCCGTGCGTGGCCTCGAACACACCGTGCCCGGTGACGTAGTTGATGTTGCCTCCGGGCGCGATGCCGATACCGCCGACCTGCGCCGCAAGGGCGTCGGAGAGATAGTCGCCGTTCAGGTTGGTGGTGGCGATGACGTCGAAGTCGTCGGGCCGGGTGAGGATCTGCTGCAGCGTGATGTCGGCGATGTTGTCCTTGACGAGGATCTTCTCGCCGGGGTTGCCGCCGCAGTCGTCCCAGCCGACGGCGACGTCGGAGAACTCCTCGCGCACGAGCTCGTAGCCCCAGTTGCGGAAGGCGCCTTCGGTGAACTTCTGGATGTTGCCCTTGTGCACGAGCGTGACCGAGCTGCGCTTGCGCCTCACCGCGTACTCGATGGCGGCGCGAACGAGGCGCTTCGACCCCGTCTCCGAGATGGGCTTGATGCCGATGCCCGAGTCGGGCCGGATTTCCCACCCGTACTCGTCGTGCAGGAAGTCGATGAGCCGCTTGACCTCGGGTGTGCCCTCCTGGAGCTCCTTGCCGGCGTAGACGTCCTCGGTGTTCTCCCGGAAGATCACCATGTCGACCTTCTCGGGATGCTTCACCGGCGACGGCACCCCCGTGAACCACCGCACCGGCCGCAGGCACACGTACAGGTCCATGATCTGGCGGAGCGCGACGTTCAAGCTGCGGATGCCGCCCCCGACGGGCGTGGTGAGTGGCCCCTTGATGCCGATGAGGTGATCGCGGAACGCCTGGACGGTCTCCTCGGGCAGCCAGTCGCCGGTGGCGTCGAACGCCTTTTGCCCCGCGAGCACTTCCTTCCACGAGATCGTCTTGCCGTGCTTGGAGGCGGCGGCGTCGAAGACGAGCTTGGACGCGGGCCAGATGTCGACGCCGGTGCCGTCGCCTTCGATGAACGGGATGATCGGCTCGTCGGGCACGCGGAGGACGCCGTCGACGAGCGAGATCTTCTGGGGGGCCATGCACGGGATCGTACGTCAGCGGGCGAGCGCGACCACCAGCAGCGTGACGAGGTAGACGGCCAGCAGACCCGCGGCCGACCACCAGATCGCCCGGCGGTTGAACGGGCCCGGCCGCCCGGCCACGCCCGCGAGGTGGTAGCCGCAGTCTCCGCAGCGCATCGCGTCGGGCGCGACGGACGCACCACACAACGGGCACGGCGTGGGCGAAGGCGCGGGTGTGTCGAACTGTGCGCTCAGGTCGTGCTCCCTCGCCTCGCCCCCGCTCAGCGGGATGATCGCCGCTCGGCGGCGTCCACGGTGTTGCTCAGAAGCATGGCGCGCGTGGTGGGTCCGACGCCACCAAGGCGGGGGGTGATCCACGACGCGACCTCGGCGACCGACTCTTCCACGTCGGGGATCACGCGCCGGCCCTCGTACGTGGCCCCGGCGCTCACGACTGCGGCACCCGGCTTGACCATGTCCGGGGTGACGATCCCAGGACTGCCCGCCGCCACGACCAGGATGTCCGCCGTCCGGGTGTACAGCCCGAGGTCGCCGACACCGGTGTGCACCACGGTCACGGCGGCGTTGGCGTTGGGCCGCTTGAGGCTCAGCAGGTTGGCGAGCGGACGCCCGACGTTGAGGCCCCGGCCGACGATCACGACGTGTCGCCCCTCGATCGGCACGCCGTAGTGGACGAGCAGCGCCTGGATGCCGGCCGGTGTGCACGCCAGCGGAGCCTCGACGCCCATGACCAGCTTGCCGAGGTTCACCGGGTGGAGGCCGTCGACGTCCTTGCCGGGGTCGACCGCACGTAACGTCTCCTCCTCGTCGAGGTGCTTCGGGAGCGGGAGCTGGACGAGGAAGGCGTCGATCTCGGGGTTCTCGTTGTACTCACGGATGACGGCGAAGAGCTCTTCCTGGGTGGTCGTCGCCGGGAGCTCCCGCCCGAACGAGGCGATCCCGATCTCACCCGAGTTCTCGTGCTTGAGGCGGACGTACACGGCGCTGCTCTCGTCGTCGCCCACGAGGATCGTCCCGAGCCCGGGTGTGATTCCCCGGTCGCCGAGCCGCTTGACCCGTTCGGCGAGGTCGCGCTTCACCGATTCCAGGAACGCGTTGCCGTCCAGGAGCTGCGCGGTCAATGCAGGAACTGCCTTTCTCCGGTCAGGACCATGGCGAGGCCGAGCTCGTCGGCGCGGGCGATGTTCTCGTCGTCCCGCACCGAGCCTCCCGGCTGTACGACGACGGCGACGCCGGCCTCCGCGGCCGCCTCGATGCCGTCGGCGAAGGGATAGAAGCCGTCGGTGGCGGACGCCCCGCCGCGTGCCCGGCCTTCGGCCTTTTTCGCCGCGATCTCCGCCGCGCCGACCCGGCTCTGCTGGCCGGCGCCGATGCCCACCGCTTGGAGGTCCTTCACGAGCACGACACAGTTCGACTTCACGTGCCCGCAGGCCCTCCACGCCAGCTCGGCGTCGAGCCACTGCTCGGTCGTGGGCGCGACCTTGGTGACCACCCGCCAGGCGTCGCGGCCGGCGGCGAAGTGCGGCGCTTCCTGGACGAGGAAGCCACCGGTGAGCGGACGGAAGTCGAGCTCGTCACGGGTGGGCGCGGGCGCTTCGAGGAGCCGTGTGTTCTTTCGCTTCTGCACGAGCGCGTCGAGCGTGCCCGGTGCATAAGCGGGGGCGACGATGACGTCGGCCTGCGGCCCGGCGACCATGCGCTCGGCGGTTGCGCCGTCGATCGGACGGTTGAGGGCGACGATCCCGCCGAACGCGGACAGCTCGTCGGACTCGAGCGCGCGTTGATACGCGGTGGCGGTGTCGGCGGCGACGGCCACGCCGCACGGGTTGGCGTGCTTGATGATGGCGCAGGCCGGCGCGTCGCCGAGGTCGTGCGCGAGCTGCCAGGCCGCTTCGGTGTCGTAGTAGTTGAGGTACGAGAGCGCGAGCCCGCTGTGCTGGGTGACGGCGTCCCACCAGCTGGTGGTGCCGGCGCGCCGGTAGCGCGCCGCCCGCTGATGCGGGTTCTCGCCGTACCGCAGCTCGTCGTCGGTCCGCTCGAGCGCGAGGACGAGATGGCGAGGCAGCAGCTCGTCGCGTTCGAGCCAGCGGACGATCGCCGCGTCGTACGCGGCGGTGTGCGCGAACGCCTCGAGCGCGAGGCGGCGGCGGGTCTCGTCGGAGAGCGTGCCGCCATGCGACCGGAGCTCGTCGAGCACGGCGTCGTACTGCTCCGGGCTCGTCACCACGCCGACCCAGGCGTGGTTCTTCGCCGCGGCGCGGACCATGGCCGGTCCGCCGATGTCGATGGTCTCGATGTCCGGGCGGTCGAGGAACGGGTACAGATTGCTCACGACGAGCTCGATGGGCGCGATGCCGAGGGCCTCGAGGTCGGCGCGGTGGCGGTCGTTCCCGAGATCGGCGAGCAGGCCGCCGTGAATGCGGGGGTGCAGAGTCTTCACGCGCCCGTCGAGCATCTCGGGGGCGCCGGTGACGTCCTCGACGGTCGTCACCGCGACGCCCGCCTCCGCCAGCGCGGCGGCCGTCTTCCCCGACGACACCAGCTCGAAGCCGAGGTCGACGAGGCCTCGTGCAAAGTCGACGAGGCCCGTCTTCTCGTACACCGAGAGCAGGGCGCGCTTCACCCGTTGGTTCCTTCCTCGAGCAGCGCGCGCAGCACCTGCGGGTAGAGACGTCGCTCGACTTCCTTGACGCGCTCGTGGAGCGTCTCGGGAGTGTCGCCGGGCAGGACCGGCACCGCCTCCTGGGCGAGGATCGGGCCGTGGTCGACTTCGATCGTGGCGACATGGACGGTGCAGCCGGTGACCTTGACGCCGGCCGCGAGCGCATCCTCGACCGCGTGCGCGCCCTTGAACGCCGGGAGTAGGGAAGGATGCGTGTTCGTGATCCTGCCGCCGTACGCGTCGTGGATCGGATGCTCGAGGATCGTCATGAAACCGGCCATGGCGACGAGGTCGATCTCGTGGCGCTTGAGCGCGTCGACGACCCGCTCGGTGTACGCCCGTCGGTCGAAGTCGGGCCCGAAGCTCTCGCGCTCGACGAGCTCGACGGGGATCGCAGCGGCCTCGGCGACTTCGATCGCGCGGCATGGCCGGTCGGCGACGACGACGCCGATCGGGAGGCGGGCGTCGATCAGCGACGCGAGGATCGTTCCGCTTCCCGACGCGAGCACCCCGATCCGCCGCACATCGGCAAGTTACCCGAGGGCCGCCCGCCGGCACGCGATCTTGCACTCGTCGGAACGAGATGGTGAGCTTCCCCCGCACGGGTGCCCGGTGGGGCACCTTCCTTGCGACGGAGGTCGGTCACCGTGGAGAAGAATCCCACTCCGGGGGAGATTCTCGTCTTGGCGGGGGCAGGAGTGGCTCTCATCTTCTCGTTCCTGCCGTTCTACAAGGTCGAAGTCGGGAACTTCAGCCAGAACACGAGCGCGTGGGGCTCCGGACTCTTCCCGGTGGCGACCCTCATCCCGATCTTCGCAGGCGCCGCCGGTGTCCTGGTCGCGTTGGTGCGGTTCGCCAACGTGCAGTACCCGCCGGTCGGGTTCCTCGGCTTCGGCCGGAACTCGTTGCTCCTGGCGCTGACGTTCTTCGCGACGGTGCTCGCCGTCGCGTTCCTGATCGCCAACAAGCCGGTCGCAACCAGCCTCGGCTTCGGGTTCTGGTTCGTGCTGATCGGCGCCGTCGGCTCGTTCGTGGGCGCCGTCGTCCTGATGAACGAGGAGAAAGCAAGGGCCTGACCCGCCGGATCGGACGGCGACCCCCACCTGCGTGTGGGTGCCGTCCCGTCCATGGGTAGCCTGGAACGTCATGAAACGAGCCGAACCGGGGTGGTTCCTCCTTGCGCTCGCGGGGTTGGCGGCGGTGCTCGGATCGTTCCTTCCCTTCTACACGTTCGCCGGTGACGTCAACGTCACGGTATGGAGCCGCGGGTTGTTCCCGACGGCGACGCTCATCCCGCTCCTCGGCTTCGCGATCGGACTCGAGGCGCTGTTCGTATTGATCCGGGGTCACGAACCACGCTCGCCGTTCCTGAACTTCACGTGGGAGCAGGTGCGGTTGGCCGTCGGTGCGTTCATGATCCTGCTCGCTCTGAGCTACATCGTGCAGGACCGCGCCGGCGGGACGCTCGGTCTGGGTTACCTCGTCTTGTCACTCTCGGCCCTGGCGACGTTCGCGGGCGGTGTGATGACGCGACGCGCCGAGCTCGCGCGCGCGCCGGGCGAGCAGCCGGCGGAGCGCGAAGCGCGCCCCGTCTTCCGGCCCGCCATCGCGACCGTCAATCGCGTCGGCAGTGAGTTCGGCAAGAACGTCGCCGGATTCGGCCACAGCGTGAGAGCGCGTCTGCGTGAGCGAAGCGAGGCCAAGGCGGCGGCGAAGGCGGCGGCCGCGGCAGCGGCCGCGAAAGCTGCTGCGGCAACGACGGCGGCGAACGCGGCGGCCAAGGAGAAGGCCGACGTCGCGGCCGAGGACGCCGCCGCATCCGTCGAGGCGCCCGAGGCGCCGGCGATGCAACCACCGCCGCCGACCAAGACGTTCGACGTTCCGGCGGCGGAGCTGCCCAGCGCAGCGGAGCAGGCCGACGTCGCGCCCGCGGAGCCGCCCCCGGCGGCCGAAGAGCCGGTCGAGGAGCCGACCGCCGAAGAAGTCGCGCTGCCCGCCGAGGAACCGACCGCCGAAGAAGTCGCGCTGCCCGCCGAGGAACCGACGGCCGAGGAGGTCGCGAAGGCCGTCACGGAGCCGGCGGTCGAAAAAGCCCCGAAGCCCGCCGAGGAGCCGGCCGCGGTCGAGGACCTCGACGAACCGACCGCCGACATGCCCGTCGAGGAGCCCGCGACGAAGGTCGTCGAGGAACCGGCGAAGAGCAGCGAGGAATCGGAGAAGCCGACACGGGCCGCCCCGCTCAGCGCGGTGGCACAGGAACCGGATCCCGACGCCACCCCGACGCCCGACGGCAAGACGTCAGAAGCGGTCAGTGCCGACGAGAAGACGGTCGAGAGCAAGCCGACGGCGGTGGGCAAGACCTCGGGCAAGGAAAAACCGCCCGGCCCGCCGGCTGAAGCAGAGAAAGGCGAGACGGAGAAGGAGAGGGCCGACACCGGCACTGAGAGCTGACGAAGCTCTCTACGTCCCGGTGAGCGACCCTCCACCGCCGAGGGCGGGAAGAACCAGCGTGCACGCCGGCGGTGTCGCGCCGGCGGGATCGAGAGCGTTGAGCACGTCGTGCAGCGCGATCGCGTCGTAGATGATCCCCACGTGGTCGACGAGATCGCGAGCGCACTGGTCCTGCAGTGTGATGTTCGTGACGTTCGGCCCCGAGAGGAACGCCGACGTGTACGGCGTCACCACCTCGTCGTACCTGGTCTCGATGACCGTGTAGCTCGGACCCGGCACGGTGTCGCCGCCGGCGTTGAGCTCCTCGAGGAAGCTCGACCCGACGAACTGTTGCTCGCACGCCTGGCACAGTGCCCCGAACGCGGACGGTCCACCCGGAAAGGCGCGCGCCAACGACGCGAGCCCGTTGAAGGTCGTGCCGTGGTTCGACGGCGCCAGGCCGACCAGCGCGTGCACGGTCTGATCGCCGCCGAGGAACTTGATGTACCAGCGCGGCATCATGCCGCCCTGCGAGTGGCCGACCACGTCGACCTTCGTCGCGCCCGTCGCGTCGAGCACGCGGCCGACGAACGCACCGAGCTGCGCGGCCGACGTGGGGATGTCGCCGGTGGCCTGGATCTGGTTGCCCGGCGATCCGCCGTAGTCGAGAGCGAAGACGCAGTATCCGTTGTTGGCGAGCAGCGGCGAGAGCGCCTGCCACGAGTCCGTCATGTTCGCGAACGTGCCGTGCACGAGAACCACCGGGTACGGGTGAGCTGCGGTCGGCCGGCAGTTCCAGTCGTTCGATCCCGGTGGGGACGAGCCCGGATGGAGCGTGGCGGCGAGGATGCCGGCGGCGAAGTTGTAGGGCACCGGGTACGTCGCGGCCCCCGCCGGGGCCGTCGGAAGCGCGAAGGACGCCACGACCGCGAGCGCCACCGCGACGAGCACGCCGCGCAGTCTCGGGCATTGTCGACGTTTGTCCGGAATGCCGGGAATCTAGTGGCCGACGCTCAGAGCGTCAGGACGGCCACGAACCAGGCCAGCACGAGCAGGCCGACGATGCCGATCCCGACCCAGCCGAGCACGATGCCGGCGATGGCCATCCCGCGTCCGCGCTTGGCGCCGCCGGAGTTCTCGATGCTCTCGAGCGCCAGATGGCCCAGGACGATCGAGACGATTCCCGGGATCACCCAGCACCAGAAGAACAGGCCCGTGACGAGGGACGCGATCGCCAGGCCGCTGGTCTGCGTCCCCGTGGCACCGGGAGACATGGGAGCGGCGCCGCCCGGATAGATGGTGCCCGGGGCGGGACCGCCCCACCCGCTCGACGGCGTCGGCGGCGGCTGGCTCATCGCCGGGATGCTACGGCAA
>Ga0075433_10000377_pt1 | contig 28119 bp, 27 predicted proteins | sample RhiMethybrSRZTD2_FD_75299 | JGI IMG/M metagenome (GOLD analysis project Ga0075433, IMG submission 75299) | Populus rhizosphere microbial communities from Tennessee, USA - Rhizosphere MetaG P. TD hybrid SRZTD2 | ecosystem: Host-associated > Plants > Roots > Rhizosphere > Soil | place: USA... | reverse complement strand
GAGCCCACGCTCTTCAAGATCGCGTACGCGTTCGAACAGGCGACGAAGGCCAGAAAGCCACCGCGGTTCCTGGCGACGACGGAGCTGACTCTGCGCCCGGCGTAGCCGGCGCTGTCCTCCCGAGCGAAGCGAGGGATCCCGAACTTATTCGCCCGGGAACGAATCCGGGCGCTCGACCGCCCGCCGGTGAAGCTCCGGGTCGATGTTTCGGCCCGTGACGATGAGGACGACCGGACCGTCGAGCTCCGGAAGCTCGGGCAACGCCGCGAGCCCCGCCGCGGCCGCGCCCTCGACACGGATGCCGGCGCGATCGAACGCGCCGACGGCCTGGGCCATGCGCCTCTCGGAGACGAGGACGAAGCGGTCCACGACGGCGTTGACGTTCTCGACGGCCTCCGGGATCGCGACGCGGACCGCGAGCCCATCGGCGAAGGTCGCCATGCGGTCGCTTTCGACCGGCCGGCGCGCTTCGAACGAGAGCGCCATGACGGGGGCTTCCTTCGCCGCGACGCCCACGACCATCGTCTTCGGGCTTCGGCGCTTGACGGCGCGTCCGATGCCGCAGATCAAAGCTCCGTTGCCCACGGGTACCACGATCGCCGCCGGAGGAGACAGAGCCTGGCCTAGGATCTCGTCGGCAATTGCGCCGTAACCGATGAACTGCGTCGGCTCTACACCGTCTTCGAAGAACGGGAGGCCAGTCGCGCGCGCGACGCGCTTGCCCTGGTCCTTGGCGACGTCGAGGTCGGGTCCGAAGAGCCGCACCTCCGCGCCGAGGCTCTCGATGAGTGAGACCTTCGTCTTCGACGCGCCGTCGGGCGCGTAGACGATCGCCTCGAGACCGACGCGCCGACACGACCACGCCGTGGCGGCGCCGTGATTGCCGGTCGATGCCGTCACCACGGCCGACGCGCCCCGCGTCCGGAACTCCACGACGGTGGGAAGCGCTCCGCGCCACTTGAACGCGCCGAGCTCGTGCGCGTCCTCGCGCTTCAAGAAGAGCGCGCGGTCGCCAGCGAGCGATGCCGGCGCCGCCTCCAGCCGCGTAGCGGGTCCCATGGCGCCGAGGCTACCGCAGCCGAGGTGTAGACTCGCTACAACTGCATTCATGACGCTCGCAGCCGGCTCGCGCCTCGGGCCCTACGAGATCCTGTCGCCGCTCGGCGCAGGCGGAATGGGCGAGGTTTACCGCGCGCGGGACACCCGGCTCGACCGCGACGTCGCGGTCAAGGTGCTCTCGCCACTTCTCGCCGAGAGCCCGGAGGCGCTGGCCCGGTTCGAGCGCGAAGCCAAGGCGGTCGCGGCGCTTTCCCACGCCAACATCGTGGCGCTGTACGACTTCGGCCAGAGCGGCGGCACGCTCTACGCGGTCTCCGAGCTCCTCGAAGGAGAAACGCTGCGCTCGCGTCTGGCCGAAGAGGCGCTTCCCGCGCGCAAGGCGTCAGAAATCGCTACCCAGGTCGCGCAGGGACTGGCGGCGGCGCACGAGAAGGGAATCGTGCACCGCGACCTCAAACCCGAGAACGTGTTCCTCACCAAAGCCGGCCCGGCGAAGATCCTCGACTTCGGTCTCGCGCAGCAGTCGCCGCTCGCCAGGGCCGGCGAGGACACGCGATCGCCCACGGTCGCCCGCGCGACAGATCCCGGAACGGTCCTGGGGACCGTCGGTTACATGTCGCCTGAGCAGGTGCGCGGCAAGCCCGCGGACCACCGCTCCGACATCTTTTCGTTCGGGGCGCTCCTGTACGAGATGCTCTCGGGTCGGCGGGCCTTCCAGCGCGAGAGCCCGGCGGAGACGATGTCCGCGATCGCGCGCGAGGACCCGCCGGAGCTCTCGGGGATATCGCCGGGACTGGATCGAATCGTCCACCACTGCCTCGAGAAGGACCCCGCGGAGCGCTTCCAGTCGGCGCGCGATCTGGCCTTCGACCTCGCTTCGGGCTCGACGGTGTCGGTGCCGCAGAAGACGCAACCCGCGGAGAGCGCTCGCGCATCGCGTCGCTGGCTCGTGATCGCCGCGGCCATTGCGCTGCTCGCCGTCGGAATCGCCGCGGACCGGATTTGGACGCTCGGTTCGAGAAACCGGGCCTCGGCACGGAGCGTGCGCTACACGCAGCTGACCGAGGCGCCGGGAGCGGAAACCTCGCCGCGCCTCTCGCCCGACGGCGGGACTCTCCTTTACGTCAGCAGCTCCGCGGGCAACGACGACATCTGGTCGGTTCGCGTCGGCGGGCACAACGCTGTCAACCTCACCGCAGACTCGAAGGACGACGACTGGGCTCCGGCGTTTTCTTTCGACGGCAAGCAGATCGCCTTCCGCTCCGAGCGCGCCGGCGGGGGGGTCTTCGTCATGGAGGCGACCGGAGAGTCGGTGCGGCGCCTGACCGACTTCGGCTACGACCCGGCCTGGTCGCCTGACGGCAAGCAGATTGTCGTCGCGACCGAGGGTGTGCGCGGCCCGTACTCGCGCCTCGCCGTCAGCGAGCTCTGGGTCGTTTCCGTCGCCGATTCGAGTAGGAGGCTCCTCTCCAAAGGGGACGCGGTCCGCCCCGCCTGGTCTCCCGACGGGAAGCGAATCGCCTACGTTCGTGTCTTCGGCACCGGCACGAATGCGCCGATGCTCTGGACGATCCCCGCCGCCGGGCCCGCGGACGTCGGAGCACTCGCGATAGCCAGGGTGGGCCGGAACGACGTCTTTCCGACGTGGTCCGGCGACGGCCGATATCTCTATTTCTCGAGCGACCGCAGCGGGCCGTTCAATATCTGGCGCGTCGCGATCGATTCTCGAAGCGGAGAGGCCCGAGGACAGCCCGAGACCGTGACGGTTCCGGCTCTGGATGCCGAGAGTCCCACCGTCTCGCGGGCGGGGGATCGACTCGCTTATGAGTCTTTGTCGAACCGGTCGACGCTACGCCGGCTTGCTTTCGATGCGACGCTCGGTACTGCCGCCGGTCCGGCCGAAGATCTTTGGTCCAGCTCGCGGATGATCGTCGCTCCTCGATTTTCGCCGGACGGAAGCCTTATCGTCATGGGAAGGCGGTACACCGGCAAGGAGGATCTCGTACTCGCGAAGCTCGACGGATCGGGCTTGCGCCAGCTCACGGAAAGCGACTTGCCGACTCGAAATCCTCGCTTCTCACCCGACGGGAAGCGCGTTGCGTTTTACTCGGCCCGGGGCAACGGCACGGCGCAAATCTGGGAGATGCATGCCGACGGAAGCGGCCTGCGCCAACTCTCCGATTTTCCGGGACACGACGTCTACTACCCGCTTTACGCGCCGGATGGCACCCGGCTCGAGGCGGTCGACGACGAGGGAACCTCCTGGCTTTTCGATCTGGCGAAGACGAATGCCAAATGGACCGTACTTCACCAGGCGAAGGAGGGCGAGATCCTGCCCGACGCCAACAATTCCTGGTCGAGGGACGGCCTCTCTCTGGCCGGAGACCTCGTCGATAAGGCTTATCGCCGACTTGGCATCTATGTGGAATCCGTCGAGTCCGGCGAGCGGCGCCGGTTGACCGAGAGCGGCGAGAAGCCGGTCTGGTTGAGCGACAACCGGCGAGTCCTCTATCTGAAGGACGGAGCTCTATGGTTGATCGACTCAAAGTCGGGGAAGACTTCAGAGATTTTGCCGGCGTTGAAGCCGCCGCGAACACTCGAAACCTTCGACATTTCGCCCGACGAAAAATTCATTCTCCTCCTCGAGCAGACCTCCGAGAGCGACATCTGGCTGCGAAGCGAGGAGTGATCGGCCTCAGGCGACATCGCCGACGTCGGTTTTCCGCACCGCAGCGACGCGGCGCGCGAGCGCGCGAAAGAGCGGACGCGTGCCGAAGTAGACGGCGACGAGGAGCACCGGGCAAACCAGCAGCCACGCGACGACCGCGTGCGCCAGGGTCGAGCCCAGGAGCGCCATCGTTCCGAGCGGATCGGCCTTGCCCATCGCGAGGAGCTGCTCCAGTGAGAACTTCAGCCGCGGCGCGCCGAAGATCTTCTCGCCGAGCCGGATGAACGGAAAGATCATCAGGAGCTGCAGGGGATACGACGACCAGTTGATCGTCTGAATGACGGGCTGATTCAGCCGGAGCGCCCACGCCGCGAGAAACGAGAGGACGGTGGTCACGCCAATGACCGGTATGACCGCGATGCAGAGTCCCACGGCGCACGTCAGCGCGACCTGATCCGGCGAGAGCCCCTGCGTCAGCTGCTGGAGGATGGGCTCGCCGACGCGGCGACGAAAGACTTCGCCCGCCGTCACGCCGGGGGCCCGGGGACGTGCGACGCGACCCGGCCGCGCCCGGTCTCCCGCACCGGCACGGCCTGCCTGGCGAGGAGGATCTGGGCGTCGCCGATGTAGCGCTCGGCGAAGCCACCCTGGCAGTAGGCGAGGTAGTAGTCCCACATGCGGATGAACGTTTCGGGGAATCCCAGGGCGCGGACGCGGTCGGCCGCGGCGAGAAACCGCTCGCGCCAGGCCGCGAGTGTGGCGGCGTAGTGAGGGCCGATCTCCTCGACCTCCATCACCGCCATGTCGGTCGCGCGGGCCAGGGATTTCTCGATCTCGGAAAGCGATGCGAGCTCGCTGCCCGGAAAGATGTGGCGCCGGATGAAGTCGGGCTGGCGGCGGTAGCGCGCGAACCGAGCCTCGTTCATGGTGATCGTCTGGAGAAGCATCGTGCCGCCGGGCTCGAGAGCACGGTCGACGGCCGAGAAGAAATCGTCGTAGTAGGCCAGTCCCACGGCCTCGAACATTTCGATGGACACGGCCTTGTCGAAGCGCCCCGTGAGGTTGCGGTAGTCCTCGAAGAGAAGCTCGACTCGGTCGGCGAGGCCTTCCCGGTCCAGGCGCTCGCGCACGTGGGCGTGCTGCGCGGCGCTGATCGTGGTGGTCGTCACGCGGCATCGGTAACGGGTGGCGGCGTGGATGGCGAAGGCGCCCCAGCCGGCGCCGATCTCCAGCAGCCGGTCTCCCGGCGAGAGCTGGAGCTTTTCGGCGATGCGGTCGAGCTTCGCGCGCTGCGCTTCCTCGAGCGTCGCGCCCGGCGTCTCGAAGACGCCGCAGGAGTAGGTCAGCGACGGGTCCAGGAACAGCGAGTAGAAGTCGGTCCCGAGATCGTAGTGATAGCGGATGTTCGCGCGGCTCCCCGACACGGAATTGCGATGCCGGAAGTGCCGGGCGCGCTCGATCCAGCGCGAGAGCGTCGCCGGAAGCCGGGCGCCGGCGTTGAAGATCTCCTGGTTGCGCACGGCCAGCCGGACGACGGAGACCAGATCCGGGGAGCTCCAGAGGCCCTCGGCATACGCCTCGCCGAACGCGATGTCGCCGCCGCGGATGCCGCGCGAGAACACGCTCTCGTCGTGGACGAGGACGATCGCGTGCAGGTCCGAGGCCGGGTCGCCGAAGCTGCGGATCGCGCCGCCGGGAAGGTGAACCTCGAGGCGGCCGCCGGTGATCCGCTCGAGCGCCCGGAAGAGGAGCGCGCGCGACGCGGCGATCACGGGACCGGTCCCCGGCATGGTTAGCCCGGCTGAGGATCCGGCTGGCCGAGCGGCAGGGACTCGGCGGTTGCGACGAGGCGCTCGAGGATCTCGACTAAGTGTGCGCGGACGCGCTCGATCTCGCGGTGAATCTCCTCGAGCCGCTTTCCGGCGCGCGCGCCGAGCGCCGCGGCTTCCTGGTGGAGGTGTTCGAGCTGTGAGGCCGCATGGACCCGCGCCGCCTCCAGCTCCACGAGGGCATCGTGCGCCGTGTGACGGGCAGACTCGCGGACCACGGCCCAGCGCTGCGTCAGCCTCTGCACCTGCTCGTGGAGGCGCGCGGACGTGAATGCGCGTCCGGTGCGGTGCGCGTCGCGGGCGGCTTCGCGCCATCGCTCCGGCGGCCGGCGCAGGCCGCGCACGAGCCCGAGGCGCTCGGCCAGCCACAGCACGTAGAAGCTTCCGTCCCACTGCCACCACCGGAACCCCTGGGCCGCGGAGCCCGGAGCCCAGTGATGGTTGTTGTGCCAGCCCTCGCCCATCGTGATCAGTGAAATGAGGAAGGAGTTGCGCGAGTCGTCCGTCGTCGCGAACGCGCGGCGCCCGAACACGTGCATGATGCTGTTGACCGAGAAGGTCCCGTGCCAGAGGAGCACGGTCGAGAGGAAGTAGCCGTAGAAAAGCCCGACGGGCCCGAAGGCGAGCGACAGCGCGACCGCGTACAGCATCGTCGGCAGGAACTGATTACGGTCGAGCCAGACGAGCTCGGGGTACTTCGCCAGGTCCGGCACGCGCGAGAGGTCGGTCGCCTCGTGATCGGGCGAGAGGATCCAGCCCATGTGGGCCCACCAGAAACCGCCCTGGAGCGGGCTGTGGATGTCCTCGGGACGATCGGAGTACTTGTGGTGGTGGCGGTGGTTCGAAGACCACCACAGGACGCCCTTCTGCGCCGCCGTCTGGCCCAGGAAAGCCAGCAGGAACGCGGGCACCCGCGGCAACCGGTAGGTGCGGTGGCTGAAGTACCGGTGGAAGCCCGCTGTGACGGCGAACATCCGCAGGTAGTAGGAGCCGATGCAGAGCGCCACGCCGAGCCATGAGAACCCCACGGCGAAGACGCCGAGAGCAGCCAGGTGGACGAGAACGAACCCCGCCACCGCGGCGGGGCGGAGCCGGCGATTTATATGGGCGGCGGCAGGCGTCGTCATTGGGAAACTTTAACCGAGATAAATCACTTTGCGCCCGCCTCAGGCTTTTTCTTGACCGTTTCGAGGTTGATCGCGACGTCCACGTCGTCGGAAAGCATGAAGCCGCCGGCGTCCAAAGCCTTGTTCCAGTTGATCCCGTAGTCCTTGCGGTTGAGCTTCAGGACGACCTCGAAACTGGCCCGCTCGTTGCCCCAGGGGTCCTTGACGATGCCCAGCAGGTTGACCGGGAGGGTCACCTCCTTGGACACGCAGCGCATCGTGAGAGTGCCGGTGACGCTGTACTGGTCCTTGCCGACCGGCGCGATTTTCGAGCTCTTGAAGTTGATCTCCGGGCATTTCTCGGCGTCGAAGAAGTCGGCCGAGCGCAGGTGCTTGTCGCGGTCGGCGTTGCCGGTGTCGATCGAAGTCGTCTTGATGGTGAAGACGACCGAGGAAAGCTCGGGCTTCGACGGGTCACCCTGGACGGTGCCCTCGTAGTCGTTGAAGTGGCCGCGCACCTTCGAGGCGAAATGGCGGATCTGGAAGCCCACGTCGGAGTGGTTCTTGTCGACCGTGTATGCGTCGGCCGCGACGAGAGGCGCGGCGGAGACGAGAGTTGCACAGAGAAGGAGGGAAGCCCGGAGACGGCGAACCATGGTGATCTCCTTTCGGAAAAGCCGGACCCTCGGGTCGAGACCCGGGGGCCGCATAGCCTAACTTATGACCGCGGGAAGCGCGAGGATTCTTACTGGACGCAACCCCTCGCGGCGACGGTGATCTGGCCCGCCACCCGGCCTTTTCGGACGGCCACCAGCCGGTCATGGAGGTTCGAGACGATACAGGCGTGGTTGGGCAGGATGCGAACGCGCTCGCCGACTCGGAAGCTCTCGCCGTCCTCGACCGCGATCACGCCGTGTTCCTCGGAGAGCCGGGCGATCCGGCTCTGACGCCCGAGCACCAGCCCATGGCCGACGGCGCGGGGCCGCAACGGATCCGACGACAGCGTCTTGGATCCCGCGTCCACGACGGCGCGGCGGGGCTCGGGGACGCTGACGACGGTGGCCAGGATCGTCAGGGCGCAGTCCTCGAACCTCGCGGCACCCAGGCAGACCTGCGAGAAGTCGTTGTAGACGTAGGTCCCCGGACGACACTCCGTGACGCCCCTCGCCGCGATGGCGTGGCGCGCCGTCGGTGTAGAGCCGAGCGAGACGTCGCCGACCGGAAGGCCCGCCGCGCGGACGGCCTCCGCCGCCTCGGTCACCGCGCGGCTCTCGTCGCGGGCCGCGGCGACGACCTCTTCCGGGGTTCCCGCGGCGTATCCCTGTCCGCCGTGTGTGAAGAGGCCTCGAAATTCGATGCCCGGGAGATCCGCGATCCGCTTCGCCATGTCGACGGCGCACTCCGGCGGAACGCCCACCCGGCCGTAGCCGCAATCCACCTTCAGGCGCACCGGAAGGCGTCGGCCCGCGGCGTGGAAGACACCGCCGAGCGAGCGAGCACCTTCTTCGCTGTCGGCGCCGACCGCGATCGAGATCCGATCTGAGAGCGCCAGGAGTCGGCGCGCCTTGTCGGCGCCGTACACCGGATATCCGAGGAAGATGTCTTCGAAGCCGAGCGACGCGAAGACTTCGGCCTCCGACGTCTTGGCGAGCGTGAGGCCGACGGCGCCCTCGGCAAGCTGGAGCCGGCCGACTTCCGGAGACTTGTGCGTCTTGGCGTGGGGGCGCAACTTCACGCCGGCCCGGTTCGCGTCGCCCTGCATCGCCTTGACGTTGGCCTCGAGCACGTCGAGATCCACCAGGACCGACGGCGTCGGCAGGTCTTCGATCGGTGTCACCCGGAGAAGACTACCTCGGCCGCGCCGGCCGCTTCGGCTTCGGCGCGAGCCGCCGATATGACTCCTCGATCCATGGCCAGATCAGCTCGAGCTCCCCGAGCTTCGTCAGCGACGCCTGGACCCACCCGTAGCGCCCGACGTAGTCCGCGACGCGGACGAAGGGAAGCGCCAGTGCGTCCTCGCGCTCTTCCGCGGGCGGCTTGAAACCGACCGAGTAACGCGAGCCGTCCATGCCGGTGCCCGCGAAGATCTTTCCGCGGACCTTGTAGACGCCGGTCCCTCCCCAGGGAAACTCCTCGACGGCGCCTTCGAGAGCGAGACAGCGCTCTCGGACGCGCTCGTGGAGCCTCCGGGCGGCGGCCGGAAGCTTCCGCAGGTCTTCGCGGAAGTATCGAGGACGGTCTCGATGAGTCAGAGGGCTCTTATATCGCGACTGCTGCGATAGAGTCCGCAACTCGAGATGCGCATATTGTCCGTGCTGTCGGTCGCGGCCGCGGTGCTCGCTCTCGGAGCCGACGCAGGAAATCCGACGGCCGAGGAGCTGGTCAAGAAGAACGTCGAAGCCCGAGGGGGGCTCGAGAAGCTCCACGCCATTCGATCGCTGCGAATGACGGGCACGATGTCGCTCGGCGAGGAGTCTTCGGCGCCGACCGTTCTCGAGTTCGAGCGGCCGTCGAAGGTTCGGTGGGAGTTCACCGTGGACGGCCAGACCGCCATCCAGGCGTACGACGGGAAGACGGCGTGGGTCATCATGCCGTTCTCGGGCGACACCGAGCCGCACGAGATGTCCGCCGAGGACCGCAAGGGTATCGCGCTCCAGGCCGACATCGACGGGCCGCTGGTCGACGCCGAGAAGAAGGGGAACAGGATCACGGTCGTCGGCCGGGAGAAACCGGACGGCCGTGACGCGTGGAAACTCAAGATCACGACGAGCGACGGCGAAGAGCGGTTCGTGTTTCTCGACGCGAAGACGTATCTGCAATTCATGACGGTCACGGTGCGCGCGGTCGAGGGACGCAAGATGGAGATCCTCAACCGGATCGGCGACTACCGCGACGTCGACGGCGTGAAGCTGCCGCACGCCTTCGAGGCCGGGGCCGAAGGCGTCCAGGAGACACAGGTCCTGCACTTCGACAAGATCGAGGTCAACGTGCCGATCGACGACGCACGATTCGCGATGCCCTCGGGCAAGAGCAAGGCAGCGCGATGATCCGCCGCGCGCTCGCCATCGCCTGTCTGGCCCTCGCATACGCGGCCGCGTTGCGCGCCCAGGCGCCGAAGCCCAAGGTCTACATCTCGGTGGACATGGAGGGCATCGCCGGCGTCGTGAGCCCGGACCAGCTCGGGCCTCCGGGCTTCGAGTACGAGCGTTTCCGGGGCTTCATGACGAACGAGGCTCTGGCCGCGATCGAGGGCGCACGCGCCGCGGGCGCCGGGGAGATCCTGGTCTCGGATTCGCACGGCAACGGCCAGAACCTCTTGATCGAGCGCTTCCCGAAGGACGTCCAGATCGTGCGCTCATGGCCCCGCCCTCTCGGGATGATGGAGGGCATCGACGGGAGCTTCGCCGCAGTTCTCTTCGTGGGGTATCACTCCTCGACGACCAATCTCGAAGGCGTTCGCGCGCACACGCTGTCTTCGGCGAACCTCGCCGATCTGCGTTTGAACGGAGTGTCCGTACCGGAGGCGGGACTGAACGCCGCAATCGCCGGAAACTTCCACGTGCCCGTCGCGATGATCGCGGGCGACGCCGCCGCCGTGAAGGAGGCGCAGACATTGCTCGGACCGATCGAGGGCGCCGTGGTCAAGTGGCCGCTCGGCTTTCACTCCGCGCGGACGCTGACGCCGGAGGCGAGCTGCGACCTGATCCGCACGACGGCGAAGAAGGCGGTCGAGCGCGCGGCGACTCTCAAGCCCTACGAGGTCAAGACGCCGGTGACTCTCGACGTGCGCTTCAAGAACTATCGCCCCTCGGAGCTCCTCGCGTATCTCCCGATCGTCGAGCGCACGGACGCGCACTCGATCCGGTTCAAGGGCAAGGACATGCTCGAGACGATGCGGTTCCTGGAGTTCGTGACCAACTACGAGCCGGGCCTGGCGCCGTAGTTGCCGTCATCCCGAGGGCGTAGCCCGAGGGATCCCGAGCTTGATTGCCTCCCGGCTTTGCGAGTCCGGGATCCCTCGCTCCGCTCGGGATGACACGCTTAAGGTTTTTCGAACAGCACCTTGTACTTGCCGTAGCCCTCTTTCTCCAGGTCCTCGACCGGGATGAAGCGCATGGCCGCGGAGTTCATGCAGTAGCGCAGATGGGTGGGTGGGGGACCGTCGTCGAAGACATGCCCCAGGTGCGAATCGGCCTGCGCGGAGCGGACCTCGGCCCACTTTCCGACGAAGCTGATGTTTTCTCCGGTCTTGATGTTGCCTTCCTCGAGCGGCTTCCAGAAGCTCGGCCAGCCGGTGCCCGAGTCGAACTTTTCGAGCGAGGAGAACAGGACCTCGCCCGAGACGATGTCGACGTAGATTCCGGGCTTCTTGTTGTCCCAGTACTGGTTGGAGAACGCGCGCTCGGTGCCGCTCTGCTGCGTGACCTCGTACTGGAGCGGCGTGAGCTTCTTGCGCAGATCCGCATCCGAGGGCTTGTGGAACGCGCCGGACGGCGGCGGGACCGGAGGCTTCGCCGGAGTCGGCGAGGGGGGCGAGGGCGAGCGCAGAGCGGCCAGCGCCGCGAACGTGATCGCGGCCGCCGGCACGGCGAAGAAAAGCGACATGAGCTTCATCAATGACCTCCCGCCTCGGCTCCCCAGATCTGCTTGAGACGGGCATCGCGGCCGCAGCCCTCGCGATACGCGGCGTACCGGGCCGGGTTGACCTTGCAGAAATTCTGGTGGTGCTCCTCGGCCGGATAGAACGTCGACGCCGCCACGATCTGCGTCGCGAACGTCTTTCCCTTGAAGCGCGGGTCCTGCTCGAGCTTCGCCTTGGATGCCTCGGCCGCGCGCTTCTGGGACTCGTTCAAGTAGAAGATCGCGGTCCGATACTGCGTCCCGTGGTCGCAGAACTGGCCGTCCTTCTGGAGCGGATCGATGTTGTGCCAGTACACGTCGAGGAGCTTCTCGTAAGAGATCTTGTCGGGGTCGTAGACGACTTTCGCGGATTCCGCGTGGCCGGTGCGTCCCGACGAGACTTCCTCGTAGGTCGGATTGACGGTGGTTCCTCCGGTATACCCGGACGTGACGGAGGTGACGCCGGGCAGGTCCTCGAAGGCGCTCTCCTCGCACCAGAAACAGCCGCCGGCGAAGATCGCGGTCTCCGAGCCGGCGCCCATGGCTTCGGTACAGAGCGACAGGAATACGAACCCGAGAACGAGAGCGGAAAGCAACCTTGAACGCACGATGGTCTCCTTGTGTCTGCGCACAACCCGGCCGTCCGGGCTTAGATTCCAGAGCAGGTACGCGGTTTCGGCGAGGGCGGATTCTGTGAAAGAGTCGGTGAACAAATCCGCATTCCCGGGAGGAGGCTCACGGATGAAGACTCTCGCTCTGCGCAAGTCCCTGCTCGCATGGACGATCCTGGCGGCGGCGTCCGCGGCGCTCGCCGACGCCCCGTCGGCCGCCGGGCGGTGGTCGGGCTCGATCGAGCTGCCGGGACAGTCGCTCGTCGTGGACGTGCAGCTGTCTTCTCTGGCGGGCGGTGCCTGGACCGGCTCGATCGACATCCCGGCGCAGGGCGCCCGCGGCCTCGCTTTGACGGGGTTCCGGGTCGAAGGCAGCGCCGTGCGTTTCTCGATTTCGGGGGTTCCGGGCGATCCGACCTTCGACGGGAGGCTGTCTTCCGACGGAGGCTCGATCGCCGGCGAATTCACGCAGGGTGGCCAGAAGTTCCCGTTTCGACTCACTCGCAAGGTCGAGGCCACCGGCGCTCCAGCCGCCGAAACCCCGTCGCCGGGAGCCCTCGACGGGTTCGATGCGTTCGTCGAGAAGGCCCTGAAGGAGTGGAAGGTTCCGGGTCTCGCTGTCGCGATCGTGAAAGACGGCCAGGTGGTCCTGGCGAAGGGCTACGGTCTGCGCAACGTCGCGAAGAATCTGCCAGTCACCGCCGACACGATCTTCGCGATCGGATCCACGACGAAAGCCTTCACCGCCATGACGCTCGCCATGCTCGTGGACGACGGGCGCCTGGACTGGGACAAGCCCGTGCGGACGTATCTGCCCTCCTTCCAGGTCGAGGACGTCGTCGCCTCCGAACGGATGACGCCGCGCGACCTCGTGACGCACCGCTCCGGACTGCCGCGCCACGACCTGATGTGGTACGCCGCGCCGCTCTCGCGCAAGGAAATCTTCGACCGCCTGCGCTACCTCGAGCCCAACGCCGACTTCCGTGCGAAGTGGCAGTACCAGAACCTGATGTTCATGACCGCCGGCTACCTCGCCGGAGAGGTCGCCGGAATGTCCTGGGAGGACATGGTGCGCCGGCGCATCTTCGGGCCTCTGGGGATGACGTCGAGCAATCTCTCGGTGGAGGAGTCGAAGAAAGCGGCCGACTACGCTCTGCCGTACCACGAAAACGACCAGGACAAGACGGTCCGCGAGATCGCCTTCCGCAACATCGACGCCGTGGGTCCCGCCGGCGCGATCAACTCGAACGTCACCGACATGGCGAAGTGGGCCCGTCTCCACCTCTCCGACGGGACGGTCGACGGCCAGCGCATCGTTTCGCGGGGGAACCTCGAGGAGATGCACCGGCCTCAGATGGTGATGCCCGAGACGGGTCCCGATCCGGAAATCGTGCTCCCGTCCTACGGGCTCGGATGGGCCATCAATTCGTACCGGGGAAAGAAACGCGTCTGGCACTCGGGCGGGATCGACGGGTTCACGGCGATGGTGACGGTTCTGCCGGCGGAGAAACTCGGGGTCGTCGTGCTTTCCAACAAGGACGGCACGTCGCTGCCCGAGATCGTCACGCGCGTCGCGCTCGACCGGATGCTGGGTCTGCCCCCGATCGACTGGGACGCGCGGATCAAGGCTCGTTCCGACGAGGAGGAGAAGGCGGCCGAGAAGGCGACCGGCGGGCTCGAGACGTTCGAGCATAAGAAGGGCACGAAGCCCGCGCACGCGCTCGACGAGTACACGGGTGATTACGAGCATCCGGCGTACGGGACCGTCACGGTCTCCCGGGACGGCGCGGCGAACCTCGAGGTCAGGTTCCACGGCATCCCGATGAAGCTCGAGCACTGGCACTACGAGACCTTCCGCGCAAACCCCACGGACCCCGCCCTCGCGGAGGAGAAGCTCTTCGTCCTCTTCCGAACGAACACCAAGGGCGACGTGGACAGTCTGACGATGCCGCTCGAGTCACAGGTCGCAGACATCGTCTTCACGAAGAAGCCTCCGGCGCGCCTCTCCGATCCGGCGTTCCTCAAGACGATGACGGGCACCTACGTGCTCGTGGATCAGCCTTCCGTCACGGTGTCGGTCGCGCTCGAGGGCGATGCGCTGGTGGCCGACGTGACGGGACAGCCCCAGTACCACCTGGAGCCGTATCGCGGAACGGAGTTCCGCTTTCGGGAGCTGACGGGCTACTCGATCCGATTCCTGCCCGACACGAAGGGCACAGTCAACGAGCTCCTCGTCGTCCAGCCCGACGGCGTCTACCGCGCGACGCGCAAGAAGTAGCATGGGCCCCGGAGCAGGTTGCTGAAAGAGGGTGTGGGATGGCGTTACGAGCGCCGCCGTAACCCGAAGGGTGGCCGGCACTTTGCCGGCGCGCACCAAGAGCCGTGAGCGTTCTCGCCGCGACAGAGCGGCAAGGGCGCCCATTGCAGAGTGCCGGACACGACGCCCGCATCCATCTTTCAGCAGCCTGCTAGGAGGGGCCCATGCGCTTCGAGACACTGGCCGTTCACGCGGGGGCGGAGCCGGAGCCACCGACCGGCGACGTGGCGCCACCGATCCATCTCTCGACGACGTTCGTCCACGGCCCCGAGGCCGAGCGAACCGGCGGCCACATCTACATACGCGAATCCAATCCGACGCAGGCGCGGCTGTGCGAAGCGCTGGCGGCGATCGAAGGGGGCGAGGCGGCGCTGGTGTTCGCCTCCGGACTGGCGGCCGGCGCCGCGTACCTCCAGGCGCTTCCGGCCGCTTCCCACGTGATCTTTCCCGACGACGCGTATTACGGGTTCCGGCACATCGCGCAGGATTTCCTGCCGCGCTGGTCCGTCGAGTCGTCGGTGGTGGACATGGCGAACCTCTCGGCCGTGCGCGACGCGCTGCGGCCGGACACGAAGCTGATCTGGGCGGAGACGCCGTCCAATCCGCTGATGAAGATCGTAGACCTGAAGGCCCTCTCCGAGATCGCCCACGGCGCGGGCGCCCGACTGATCGTCGACGGGACGTTCGCCACACCGGCGCTCCAGCGCCCGCTGGAACTCGGATGCGACGCCGTCATGCATTCGACGACGAAGTATCTCGGCGGCCACAGCGACGAGCAGGGAGGCGCTCTGGTCTTCAAGACGAAGGACGCTTTCTACGAGAAGGCCGAGCACGTCCGCTACATCCTCGGGGGCGTCGCCTCGCCGTTCAACTCGTGGCTCGTGCTTCGCGGGCTCCGCACGCTCCCGTGCCGCATGGAAAAGCATTCCGCCAACGCGATGGCCGTCGCGCAGGCGCTTTCGGCTCATCCGAAGGTTGAGGCGGTCCACTACCCGGGCCTCGAGTCGCATCCGGGTCACGAGATCGCCCGCCGGCAGATGAGTGGCTTCGGAGGAATGCTGTCCTTCCGCGTCCGCGGCGGCCGCGCCGACGCCGTACGCGTCGTCTCGCGTCTGAAGCTCTTCGTCGTGGCCACGAGTCTCGGAGGAACCGAAAGCCTGATCGAGCATCGCGCCTCGAGCGAAGGCCCCGGCTCGATCACGCCGGAGAACCTCCTGCGGGTGTCGGTCGGCCTCGAGCACCCCGACGATCTGATCGAGGACCTGAACCAGGCTCTCGGTTAGGGCGCGGCCTCCCGGTAGACCCAGGCGCCGACGATCGTCGCGACCACGTCTTCGATCAGGAACCAGATCAGGGCCAGCGCCGAGAACGGGAAGAGGCCCAGGTTCGTCATCACGATCGTCATCAGCACGCACGAGAGGATCCACACCGCGACTCCCGCGCGCGCCGCGGTCGCCGGGCCCGGGCCGTAGCGCGGCCGGATCGCGGCGTAGAGCCAGACTGCCGTGATCCCGAGGATGAAGGCCCAGACGTTCCACCAGAAGATCGCGGCGCCGGAATCCGGCGGGTTCTTGCCCAGGGCTTTGAGCGCGCTTTGGAACTGCTCCTTCATGACCACGTCGTGAATGAGCCACTCCGACAGGTTGATGATGATGCCCGCGAGGATCCCGCCCAGGATCACCCGACCGAGGTTGATCTTGCCCATGGCTAACTCCTCTTCGCCTCGGGGACGAGGCTGTCAGGAAACGATTGGGAAGAGCCTATAGCAATGAGGCCCGGGGCCGCGGGCCGACGTATCCTCCCGCCATGGAACAGAAGCGCATCGCCGTGCTCGGCGCGGGCAACATGGGATCGGCTCTCCTGAGGGGAATCCTGGCGTCGGGCTGGGGGCGGCGGGGAAGGCTCGTCGCGTCGCACCCCAAGTCCGCAAAAGCCGCGGCGCTGCGCAAAGAGCTCGGCATCCGCGTCGTGCCCTCCAACCGCGAGGCGGCGCGCGCGGCCGACATCGTGATCCTCGCGGTCAAGCCGCAGATTCTGGACTCGGTGCTGCGCGAGATCGCGCCCGTCCTCTCGGCGGAGAAGCTGGTCGTCTCGATCGCTGCGGGCTTTCCGACTTCGCGCATCGAGGCGCTCGTGGGCGACCGCGTGCCGGTCGTGCGCGCGATGCCCAACGTCGCCGCGGTCGTTCGGCTCTCGGCGACCGTTCTATGTGCCGGACGGCACGCGACGGCCGCGCGGATGGCCGAAGCGCGCAAAATCTTCGAGTCGATCGGCCTGGTCGTCGAGCTGCCGGAGTATCAGCTCGATGCCGTGACCGGACTCTCGGGCAGCGGGCCGATGTACGTCTTCCAGATCGTCGAGGGCCTTTCCGACGCGGGCGTGCGTGTGGGCCTCTCGCGCGACGTCGCGACGGCTCTGACCGTGCAGACGTTACTGGGCGCCGCGAAGATGGCGGAGGTGATGAAGATCCACCCGGCGATCATGAAGGACATGGTTACGTCGCCTGGCGGCACGGCGATCGCCGCGCTCCACAATCTCGAGCGCAACCGCCTGCGGGCGATTCTGATGGACGCGGTCGAGGCGGCGACCGCGCGCTCCAGGGAACTCGGCCAGGCGCACTAGCCGGAAGCTGTCATCCCGAGGAGCGCAGCGACGAGGGACCCCTTTCAGAGCCGCTTTACAGCTTCAAAGGGGTCCCTCGCTCCGCTCGGGATGACACGCTCATTGCTTCTCGTACTGCGGCGGGATCGGGTTGTCGGGACGCTCGCCGTCCCAGGCGAGGGAGACGATCCACCAGCGAGAACCGTCGTTCACGAGCTGGATGGAGTGAATGCCGCGGTACATGGGCTTGGGGTCTCCGGGCGCGTGGCGCGTCTCGAACGTCGAGAAGATCTGGCAGACGCGGCCGAAGCATTGCTCCTGCCGCGCGACTTCGTTCTCGTAGAGCGCGGTGGACTCGCCTTTCTGCTTCCAGCTCGCCAGCAGGCTCTTCACGCGATCCCGGAACGCATTGCCGTCGAGGACCGTGATCGGCGCGTCGGATTTCGCCTTCGGAGGAACGATCTTCGCTCCCGGCAGGAAGAGCGACGACATCCGTTCCCAGTTGGGCTCGACCTCCGGACCGCAGCTGATGGACTGATACAGAGCCGTCACGATGGCGTCCACGGAGCGGCCGTCGGGTCCGACGATCTGGGGCGGCGGGGGCGTCACGGTCGGGGCCTGTGTGGGCGTCCGAGCCGGCTGCGCGAGCAGAGGTGCGGCGGCCGCGAGGGCGAGTCCCGCGAAGAATCTCTTCACGAATCTCGAGCGCCTACGGCTTCGGCTTCGCCGCGTACTGGGACGGAATCGGGTTGTCGGGTCTCTCGACGTCCCAGACGACCGACGCGACGTGCCAGCCGGTTTCGTCCCGAACGAGCTGGATCGAGTTGATGCCGCTGACGAAAGGCTTGGCGTCGGAGGGATCGCGGCGCGCTTCGTAGGTCGAGAAGACCTGGCACACGTTGCCGAAGCAGTCCGTCTGGCGCGCGACCTCCTTCTCGAAGAACGCGGTCGGATCGCCCTTGGCCTTGGCCGCGGCCGAGCCCTTGCGGACCCGCTCCTGGAATCCGTCGACGTCGAGCACCGTGAAGCGATCTTCGTTCGGGCGCTTGGGCGGGATCAGCTGTCCGACGGGCAGGAAGACTTCCCGCATGAGGTCCCACTTGGGCTCCGCGTCGTTGCCGTGGCTCACCGACTCGTAGAGCGCCGCGATGACGGAGTCGACGGTCGCGTTGGTCGCCGGAGCGGACGCAGCTCTCGGGCGGGCCGGAGCCCCGGGCTTGGGCGGCGCCTGCGCGAGAAGCGCCGAGGCCAGGAAGAACGAGGCGAAACCGAGAACGCGGGTCGGGGACATGGCTCTCCTTTCGATCAGGTCGCGCGGCGGAGCGCGATCCAGTGGTCGAGCGAAAAACGGTCGTCTTCGCGGGGAAGCATGAGGACGAAGAGGAGCAGGGCGAGGCGAGGGATCACGTGCGTGTGGAACTCGTAGAGCGGCTCCTTCAGAAGATGCCCGAAGGTCACGATGAGGAGCACGAATCCCAGCGCGATCAGCGCCTCGCGGACCCGGAAGCCGACGAGGACCAGCGCGCCGGCCACGAGCTCGACGATCGGGATCGTCACGCCGGTCGCCCAGAGGGACCAGCGGGGGAGAAACGTATCCGCGTAAGTGTCCAGGAACCACTTGTGGGCGTGGCCCACGGGCGTCAGCGTGAAAGTCTTCCACGCTCCGGCCATGAAGAAGATCAGGCCGAGGACTCCGCGAGCGAAGAAGATCGCCCAGGCGCGGCCGGAATCGCCGGAGAGTCCCAGGAGATCTCCTTTCTTGCCGAGTCGGGTAGACTCCGCGGCGTCAATCCGCGGCAGGCCCGGACACCGAGACGGTACGAAAGATAGCGCAGAGCCGCTGGGAGGTCTCGATGGACGCTTCCGAGCACAAGTCGCTCCCGGAAAACGCGTACCGGCCGCTCGCGCCCGGCGAAACGTACAAGCCCGTCGTCTCGCCCTCCATGTCCCTTCCGGAGGCCACGCGGCGGTCGATTTTCTGGGGACTGTTTCTCTGCGCGATCTTCACCGCGGCCTCGGCGTACTCGGGCCTGAAGGTCGGGCAGGTCATGGAAGCCGCGATTCCCATCTCGATCCTCGCGATCGGGCTCGCGCGCGTCTACCACCGCCGCTCGAGTCTCCTGGAGAACGTGATCATCACGGGCGTCGGCGGCGTTTCGGGCTCCGTGGTCGCCGGCGCCATCTTCACGCTGCCGGCGCTCTACATCCTCAAGCTCGATCCGCATCCCTGGCAGACCATCTTCATCTGCCTGGCGGGCGGCTGTCTGGGTGTGCTGTTCCTGATTCCGCTCCGCCGCTACTTCGTGCGCGACATGCACGGGAAGTTTCCGTATCCCGAGGCGACCGCGATCACCGAGGTCCTGATCACCGGGGAGAAGGGCGGCTCGCAGGCGAAACTGCTCCTCGAGGCGACGGGCATCGCCGCCGTCTACGACTTTTTCGTGACGACGTTCCAGGTGTGGAAGGAGATGGTCGACTTCCAGTTCATTCCGGTCATGCGCGAGCTCGCCGACAAGTCGCGCCTCGTGCTCCGGTTCGACGCGATCGGGTTCATTCTGGGTCTGGGCTACGTCATGGGCCTGCGGGCCTCGACGTTGCTCTGCGCCGGTGGCGTACTCGCCAACTTCGTAATGGTGCCCATCATCTGGAAGATCGGTCAATACGTCCCATCGGCGGTCTACCCGGCGCCCATGCCGATCTCGGAGATGAACGCCGCGCTGATCTACCGGTGGTACGTGCGCTACATCGGCGTCGGCGCGATCGCCACGGCCGGCATCTTCGGAATCCTGAAGTCGCTGAAGATCGTGATCGGCTCGTTCTCGATCGCCGCGAAGGCGTTCAAGCACGGCGAGGGAGAGGGCCTCGAGCGGACCGACCGGGACATGGCGATCACGAAGATCTTGATCGGCGTCGTCGTCACATCGGTGGCGATCGCGATCTTCCTGGGCAATCTCAAAGCGCCCACTCTCGCTCTGATCATCGGGTTCCTGCTGACGCTGGTCTTCTCGTTCTTCTTCACGTCCGTCGCCGCCAACGCGATCGCCACAACGGCCCGAAATCCCGTCTCGGGCATGACGATGCTGACGATCATCGTTTCCTCCGTGATCCTGCTGGAGTTCGGCGTCTCGGGCCGCACCGGAATGTTTTTCGTGATGGCGATCGCCGGAATGGTCTGCACCGCGCTCTCGGTCTCGGGCCAGACGATCACGGACCTGAAGACCGGCTACTGGCTGGGGTCGACTCCCGCGGTCCAGGAGCGGGTGAAGTTCCTGGGCGTCATCTGCTCGGCGGTCGTCGTCGGGCTCACGATCGTGGCGCTTGCGAAGACTTACCAGTTCGGCGAGAGCGCTCCGGGAGATCCGCGCCCGGTGCTCGTCTCGCCGCAGGCCTCGATCATGAAGGCTCTGGTCGAGGGATTCATGAGCCGCCAGCCGGCGCCCCTGCTCCTGTTCGGGGTCGGAGCGGCCATCGCCGTGATCATGGAGATGCTGGCTGTGCCGGCGCTGATCGTGGCTCTGGGCATGTACCTGCCGCTCGAGCTCAACTCGCCCGCGCTCGTGGGCGGGATCATCTCCCACTACATCTCCAAGCGCTCCGAGCGCGTCGGCGGGCCGGCGGGCGCGTCGATGCGCGAACGCGCCGTGATCATCGCCTCGGGGTTGATGGCGGGTGGAGCTCTCGGCGGCGTCTTTGGCGCGGGGCTGCGGCTCTTCCCCTGGTATCGGGAGGACCAGATCAAAACGCCGTTCTACGACAACGATCCCGTATCGCAGCTCGTCAGCACAGCGGGCTTCGTCCTGCTGTGCCTCTACCTCTGGTTCGGCTCGATGAAGAAGGCGAGGACCGCGTGATGGACGCGCTCGCCGGCTCGACCGCGACGGCCATCCTCGGCATCGACACGCTCTGGGGCGGCGACGTGATGAATCCATCTGGCACGGGCCGCTTCATCGCCGACTCGTGGTTCTCGGGTGAGCCGCTGCCCGAGGCGTACACGCACCCGTCGGCAAAGAAAGTCCGCGAGTCCGGAGGCGTTTCGGCGAAGCAGCCGAACCGCGCCGCGATCGACGGGTACTTGAAGGTCGTGGACGTGAAGGGCGCAATCGACGCGATGGCGTCGGAAGGCCGCAAGCTCGGCGGACTCCGCGGCGCCTATTTCGACGGGCTCGGGATATCCCTGACCGTCATGTGGGACCTCGTCTTAGAGCTCCTCGGCCAGGGCCCTCCCGTTCCCTACGAGCGCTGCGTGATCGGCTCGACGGGCAAGCCGCCGGAGCCCTCGCACCCGGAGGAGAAGCGCGAGCGCGTCGCGGCCCTTCTCGCGAAGGCCGGACATCCGTCGGAGGACGGCGCCGGGCTGCTTTCGGCCGTGGACGCATGGCGCCGCGAGCGCCTGGTCCCGAAGAAGTCGATCTCCGCGATCGCCGACGGCTTCATCGCGCAGTGCGACGCCGGGACGTCGCGGTACCTCGCGCCGTATCTGCCCGCCGATCTGCGCGCCGTCCCGCGCGCGAACATGAAGTTCCTGCCGATCGCCGACGCGTGGTTCTCAGGCTCGATGAACTACCTCGGCCGCGCGCGCAAACCCGACGGCACGCCCGAGTACGAGGCGACCTACGAGATCAACGCGTCGCTGGACATCAGCGTCCCGGAGTTCATGCAGCTCGTCTCCCACGAGGTCGTGCCGGGGCACGTCACGACGTCGGCTCTGATCCAGGGCCTGTACATGCGCGGCCGCGTGGGGTTCGAGGGAACCGTCCTGACGATGAACTCGCGCGCGGCGGCGCTCTTCGAGGGCATCGCCAACAACGGCATCCTGATCGCGATGGGCGTGGACGAGCTCGAGGACCTGCCCGACGAGGATCTCCAGATCGGCGTGCTGCTGGCTCTCCTGCAGGACGACGCGAAGAACCAGTCGTCCTACCTGACCTGGAAGGAGGGCGCGGCGCAGAAGGACGTCGCCGCGACGCTCCGCCGAGATTGCCTGGTCTCCGAGGAGCGCGCCGACAAGCTCTCGGGCGCCTGGGGACGGCATCCGCTGCTCGGACGGATGTACCTGCCGGCCTACCGCGCCGGCACCGAGGCGGTGGCGGAGCTGCGCCGGAAATACCCGCCGGAGAAAGTCCTTCCGGCCCTGTACGGCTGCTCCGGGTTGGTCGACGTGGTCACCGTCCGCCAGGCGCTGGCAGCAGCGTAGCCGCCCCTAACTCGCGCGGGCGATGTGGGGAGGTCGGAGCGGTCGTCGCTCGTCGAAGCGCCAGAGACCGGCGCGCCGCGCGGCTTCGAAGGCGGCCTCGACCTCGGTGCCGTGGGGACGCCGGTCGATTCCGGAGTAGCGGACGCGGCCGTCGGCACCGGGAGTTCCGACGAGATGCTCCGGGCGGTATTGCGCCATGACGTTGAGATACGTGTCGGGCGAGAGGTCCCGCGCGAGCCAGTCGAAGATCGCCGCCGCCTCTTCCGTCTGGCCGGGCATGACGAGATGCCGGACGAGCACGCCTCGGCGCGCGAGACCGTCGGGCCCGAAGCGCAACGGCCCCACCTGCCGGTGCATCTCGGCGATCGCTTCCCGCGCGCGATCCGGATAGTCCCGTGCCCGGCACAGCGTGACGGCCGTCTCCGGCTTCCAGAACTTGAAGTCGGGCATGTAGATGTCCACGATCCCTTCGAGGAGGCGAAGCGAGGTGATCGCGTCGTAGGCGCTCGTGTTGTAGATGATCGGGAGTCGGAGTCCCATCGGGATCGCCGCCGCGACGGCCTCGATGACCTGCGGCGCGACGTGCTCGGGCGTGACGAAGTTGATGTTGTGGCAGCCCTGCTCCTGGAGTTCGAGCATCAGACTCGCGATCTCACGAGGGCCGCGCTCCTGGCCTTCCCGCTGCTGCGAGATGTCCCAGTTCTGACAGAACGCGCAACGCAGATTGCAGAGCCCGAAGAAGATCGTGCCCGAGCCGTTCCAGCCACGCAGGCAGTCCTCCTCGCCGAAGTGGGGGAAGGCGGAGGAGACGACCGCATAGCGGCCGGTGTTGCAGGCGCGCGTCTCGTTCTTCAGCCGGTTGACACCGCAATTGCGCGGGCAGGCATGACAGTCTTCGAGCTCGCGCAGGGCCGCCTCCACGCGCTCGGACATCCGCCCATCTCGCCAGAGCCGAAGGTAGGAAGGCTCGAAGTCCTCGAGGACGAAGCCGGTGCGCCCGGACACGACTCCCATGTTAACGCCGGCCAGTGTGCATAGATGTAAAGGGCGCACAATGGAGGCGTGCGATCCCCCGCACAAGCGTTCGGGGAATGGCTCGTCGGGCGCATCACGCGCCCCCGCGCCGAATACCGGCGCTATGTCTTCAACGATCCGGAGAAGCTCAAGAGCCGCATCCGCCCGGGCGACGTCGTCCTCGTGGACGGGGACCAGCGGGTGTCCCAGGTCGTCAAGTACCTCACGATGTCGCCCTGGTCGCACAGCGCGATCTACGTCGGAAGCCGGTTTCTCCGCGATCCGTCGCAGCGCGACGAGATCCGGAGGTTATTCGGAAAAGAAGCACGCTACCTCGTCGTCGAGGCCCTCGTGGACCGAGGTGTGGTGCTCTCGCCTCTGGTGAAGTACATCGATTTCAACATCCGTGTCTGCCGCCCCACGGGCCTCACACCGGTCCAGATCGAGACCGTGCTCGACGAAGTCGTCGCCCGGATGGGGTTCCACTACGACCGTCGGAACATCCTGGACCTCTTTCGCTACCTGATGCCTCTGCGCCTGATCCCGATGCGCCTGCGCGAGGATGCGCTCCACTTCGGCAGCGGCAAGGACACTGAGACGATCTGCTCATCCTTTCTGGCGGAGGCATTTTCGAAAGTCGGGCTGACGATCCTGCCGCTCCACATCCGCCGGCGCTCCGTCAAGCGCGGCCGACTGCGCGAGGCCGTCTTCGGACGCCCGACGCGGACGGCGTACAGCGGGTTCCTGAAGGCGCGCCACCCGAGCCTCTGCGTGCCGCAGGACTTCGACCTGTCGCCCTACTTCGACGTCGTGAAGTTCAACGCGCGGGCGCCGCTGAAGTTCCCGTACCAGCGCGAGGACTAGAGCCGGACGCCCCCCTCACCCTCGCCCTTATCGCCGTGCTTCGCACGGCGTTCCCTACTGCCGCGGGTCTGCCTTCGGTGGTCGGGTCCCCCCGCCGGGGGGAGAGGGAATGAGCTTGATCGCGATCTCGGGCGGTCTGTGAAGTGTCTGATAGACCACGCAATAGCGCTCGGTCAGGCGCTGGAGGTCGGCGAGCTGTTCCTCGGACGCGTCGGTCTCGAGATCGAAGCGCAGGCGAATCGACTGGAATCCGACGGGCACCTCCTTCGAGACACCCAGCGTGCCGCGGAAATCCAGGTCACCCGCCGCCTCGACGCGGCCGTCGCGGATCTGGATCCCGAGCGCGGTTGCTACGGCGGCCATCGTTACGCCCGCGCACGCGGCGAGGGCTTCGAGGAGCATGTCGCCGGAGCACGCGGCCACACCGTCTCCCCCTGTCGCGGGGTGAAGCCCTGCGGCGACGAGCGCCTTGCCCGTCTCGACCTTGCAGGTGACGTTCTCGCCGATCCGGCCACGCGCCTTCAGCGTCACGAGCGCGGCCCCGGGTTTCTCCCGATAGCGCTCCTTCAGCGGACTCTGCAGCGCGCGAAGCTCGTCGGCGTTCATGACGCCATCCTACCCGGCCCGGTTCGGGCCTCTAGACGCGGTCGAGCCGCCGGTCGTCCCAGGACACGGGGTCCTCGCGGGGCTCCAGATGCGTGAAGACGTGCGCCTGCGGAAGGGCCTCGCGCACCTTCGCTTCGATCTCCTCGCAGAGATCGTGTCCCTTCTGCACTGTCCAGTTTCCAGGAACGAGAACATGCATCGACACGAAGCGCCGCGTCCCGGCGCCCCGCGTCCACACGGCGTGGAAGAGAATCCCCTGATCCTGAAAGGGCGCGAGCGCCCGGGTCACTTCGCGGCGCTCGTCCTCGGGCAGGGAAGTGTCGAGCAGGCCGAGGCCCGTTTCACGGACGAGCTTCCAGCCGGTCCACACGATGTTGACCGCTACGGCGATGGCGATCAAAGGATCGAGGCGCAGCCATCCGGTCAGGGCGACGAGGCCGATGCCGACGACGACGCCGGCGGAGGTCCAGACGTCCGTCAGCAGATGGTGGCCGTCGGCGCGCAGCGTGATGGACCGAAGCCGCTTTCCGGCGCGGAGCAACGTGACGGCCACGGCGCCGTTGATCGCCGACGCCGCGGCCGAGACGGCGATGCCGAGCCATGGAGCCTCGATGGGTTGGGGATTTCTCCAGCGCTTGATCGCCTCGAACACGATCCCGACCGCGGCCACGAGGATCAGGAATCCTTCCGCGCCGCTCGCGAAGTACTCGGCCTTCGTGTATCCGAACGCGTGGCTCTCGTCGGCGGGCTTCGCGGCGACGGTCAGCGCCCACAACGCGATCAGGGCGGCGACGAGGTTCACGACCGACTCGGCGGCGTCGGAGAGCAGGCCGACCGAGCCCGTGAGCCTCCACGCCGCGAGCTTCAACGCGATGGTGACGACGGCGGCCGCGATCGAGAGCCCGGCGTAGAAGCGCGGCGATCGGTCGGCCACGGCGGGATCTTATGACCGCGGGACCTTCGGATAGAGTCGCCGCCGTGAGTCGCAACGGCCGGCACGATCGCGCGGACCTGAAGCGGATCGCCCGAAAGGCGATGGTCGAGAAGGGCCTGGAGCCCGACTTTTCCCGAGATGCGCTCGCCGAGCTCGACGCAATCCGCGGACCCGCCTCGCCGGCCGGCGTTTCGAGCCTGCGGGACATGCGCGGGCGGCCGTGGATGTCGATCGACAACGACGACTCGCGGGATCTGGATCAGCTGACGCTGGCCGATCCCGACGCCAACGGCGCCGCGCGGATCTACGTGGCCGTGGCGGACGTGGACTCTGTCGTCGCGAAGGGAACGGCGATCGACGCCCACGCGCGCAGGAACACGACGTCGGTCTACACGGCAGCCGAGATCTTTCCCATGCTGCCGGAGAGGCTGTCCACCGACCTGACGTCCTTGAACGAGGGGGTGGACCGGCTCGCGCTCGTCGTCGAGATGGACGTCGAGAAGGACGGGTCACTGGCACGCTCCGATATCTACCGCGCCCTCGTCCACAACCAGGCCCAGCTCGCCTACGACTCGGTATCGGTCGGACTGACCGGCGGCGAGTTCCCGGAAAAAGCGCAGAAGCTTTCGGAAGCGATCGAGCAGCTTCGCCTCCAGGACACGGTGGCCCAGGCGCTTCGCGGACGCCGGGAGGAAGAGGGTGCGCTCGACCTCGAAACCATCGAGCCCAAAGCCGTATTCGCCAACGACGAGATCGTGGACCTTGCGGTGCAGAAGAAGAACCGCGCCCGGCAGCTCATCGAAGACTTCATGATCGCGGCCAACGGCGTGACGGCGCGGTTTCTCGCGGCAAAGGGATTCGCGTCGCTCCGCCGCGTTGTCCGGTCGCCGGAGAGATGGCAGAAGATCGTGGCCGTCGCGGCCGAGCTTGGTGAGCGGCTCCCGGCCGATCCCGACAGCCGGGCGCTCGAGGCTTTCCTGCGCAAGCGCCGCAAGGCCGACCCGCTGCGGTTCCCGGATCTCTCCCTCGTGATCGTGAAACTGATGGGCGCGGGTGAGTACGTGGTCGAGCGCCCCGGCCAGACGGCGATCGGCCATTTCGGCCTCGCCGTCCGCGACTACACGCACTCGACCGCGCCTAACCGCCGATTCCCGGACCTCATCACGCAGCGCCTGCTCAAGGCCGCGCTCGCCGGCGAGCCGACGCCCTATCCTTCCGCCGAGCTGTCGCCTCTGGCGGCTCACTGCACGGAACAGGAAGACGATGCCGACAAGGTCGAGCGCCTGGTGCGAAAGGCCGCGGCGGCGCTCCTGCTCGAGCAGAAGATCGGCCAGCGCTTCGACGGCGTCGTCACCGGGTCGTCGGAGAAGGGGACTTGGGTCCGCATCTTCGAGCCTCCGGCGGACGGAAAGCTCGTCCATGGCTTCGACGCCCTCGAGGTCGGCGACAAGCTGCGCGTCAAGCTCATCTCGACTGACGTCGAGCGCGGTTTCATCGACTTCGTGCGGGTGAACTGACCGCGATACCGTCTCAGGCGCCTCGAAGAGACCAGCCCAGCATGAAGAGACCCGAGGCCGCGATCCAGCTTCCCGCGACCCGAACGGCGATCCTCGCCCAGGGTGCGCGCAGGGAGCTCGTCAGCGCCGCGAGGAGGGCCACGACGATGAAGACGCCGCACACGGTCCCGAGAACGGTGACGAAGGTCGAAGAGTGCGATTTCGCGAGCTCCATCCCGGTCCATGCTCCGTTCCAGAGACCGAGGCCAGCGGCGAGGGCCGCCACGGAGACGTAGGGAAGGGCTCGATCGGCCGCCACGAGCGCTCCCAGCCCGAGCGTGAGCAGCGCGGCGACCGCGGGTAGTGCCGTCCGCGGCGGAATCGCTCGTCCCGCGACACTGCCCAGGAGCCACGCCGCCGGCAGCACGAAGAGCGCCGCGCGCCCGAACCGCGGCCCGCGCATTCCCGCCAGAAGAGAAAGAGCCACGACCGGAAGGAGCTCCTCGGGCGTGAGAAAAAGGTGGACCAGGCCGTCGTAGAACGGCCCGAGCCCAGTGCTCATCAAGTGCGCGAGGAACATCGCCGTCCCCTACGTCAACGCCTGCCAGAGAAACGTGAGGCCGGCCAGAGCGATGACGGCGCCCGAGACGCGCAGCGCCGTTTTTCCGGCGGGCCATCGGTGGATGAGTCCGATCGCGATTCCGGTGGCGTGCAGGAGGCCCGTCGCGATCACGAAACCGATGCTGTAGAGAATGGCGCTTGCGTTTGCCGGAAGCTCGGTGCCGTGGGCGTGTCCGTGGAAGATGGCGAAGAACCCGACCAGGACCGCCGCGATCCCGAGCTTCGGCCGGGCCTCGAAGAGAACGGCGGCTCCGAGCCCGATCGCCGAGAGCGCGATGCCGATCTCGATGCCGGGGATCTTCACTCCGACCAGACCCAGCGTTCCGCCGAAGGCCATGACGATCGGAAACGTCACAGGCAGGAGCCATATCGCGGGCGGCCCGAGCTGCGCGCCCCAGAGTCCCACCGCGATCATCGCGACGATGTGGTCGATACCCGAGACGGGATGACGAAGGCCGGCCAGGAATCCCGAAGCTTCGCCTCCCGCCTGGTGCGCGAGCGCCGCGCCGGGCCGGAGCAGCCAGGCGCATGCGGCGAGGAGCCCGATCCGCGTGGTGATCTCGCGGGAGCGCATCATCG
>Ga0075433_10000373_pt1 | contig 28166 bp, 29 predicted proteins | sample RhiMethybrSRZTD2_FD_75299 | JGI IMG/M metagenome (GOLD analysis project Ga0075433, IMG submission 75299) | Populus rhizosphere microbial communities from Tennessee, USA - Rhizosphere MetaG P. TD hybrid SRZTD2 | ecosystem: Host-associated > Plants > Roots > Rhizosphere > Soil | place: USA... | reverse complement strand
AAGGCGAACTGGACCAGATGCTGGGCGCGCACCTCGACGTTGGCGCCGACGTCGAGGAAGAGGACGGGCTTGCCGGAGCCCGGCAGCTGCACCGCTAGCGCCGGGCGCTGCACGCCCTTCAGCCGACGCAGGCCGAAGGTGGCGGCGGCCATCGTCGCCCCGGTCGAGCCGGCACTGGCCATCGCCTCGGCGCGCCCCTCGGCGACGTCGCGGGCGGCGCGCACCACCGAGGCCTCCTTCTTGGCGCGGACGGCGGGCACCGAGTCCTCCTCGTTGGAGATCCACTCCGAGGTGGGAACGACCTCCACCCCGTCGGCTCCCTCGAGGCCCAGCTCATCCGGTGGGCCGAAGACCCGCACGCGAATCCCGTCAGCCGCGGCGAGCCTCGCGCCTTCGGCCAGCACGTCGAACCCCCGCTCCGCCCCAAACCCGTCCAGGGCGACGGTCACGCCGCGCCCGCCCGGCATCACTCCTGGGAGTCGGAGGGGGCCGGCGCTTCGACCCGGTGCTGGATCACCTCACGCCCGGCGTAGGTGCCGCAGGTCGGGCACACCCGGTGCGGCAGCCGCGGACTGTGGCAGCGTGGGCACTCGTTCAGCCGCGGCTTCGCGGCCTTGTGCGTCGCCCGCCGCTTGTCGCGCCGCGCGCTGGAGGTTCGCTTCTTCGGGACGGCCATGAGTCGCGGAATGGTAGCCCGTCAGTAGACGGCGCGAATTACAGCCAGTTCGTCGCCCTCCCAGACGACCTCGCCACCGCACCACTCGGCCAGCTTCTGGCGCTCTTCCCGAGGGATCGTGTCTCCGATGACAAGGGACCGAGATTGTTCCCTCACTCGACGAAAGAGAGCCTTCTTCTGCTCGTCGGTGAGGTCGCCGGTCGAGAGGACGGAGATGACCAGGTCCCAGGGACCGTCGGGCAGCGGGTCCTCCATGCGGGCCAGCTGCACGTCGTCGTAGGTCTGTCGAGCGCGGAAGACCATGTCGGGGCTGGAGTCGAGACCGACGACCCAGACATCGGGATAGGCCTCGATCAGGCGCCGGGTCGTCTCGCCAGTGCCCATCCCCAGCTCCAGTACCCGCTTGGGGGGAAAGGGGATCGCCGCGATCGCCTCCTCCTGCAGATCGTCGTAGCGCGGCACCTTGGCGTGGATTCGCTCCAGGTAGGCATCGGGTGTCCAGTCGAATTGGCTCATTCCGTAATCTCGTCGAAGGGGAGCCATCGTAACCATGGCCCACGCGCCCACCACGACCATCGACCTCGCGCGCCTCTCGCTGTCCTACGGCGAGGGCAAGCGACTCGACGTACCGATTGGGCTGGAGCCTCTGGAGATGGGTGGACAGACCTACACGCCAACACCGGAGTCGCAGAGGGTCCGCCTGGACATCTCCCGTCCCAGCGGCGGCTACGCCTTCCGCCTCCGTTTCCCGCTCCACCTCGAAGGCCCCTGCATGCGCTGCCTCGACCCCGCCAAGGTCGACCTGGAAATCGACGCTCGCGAAGTCGACCAACAGAACACCGACGACGAAGAGCTGCGCAGCCCCTACGTAGTCGACGAAGAGCTGGACATAGGCCGCTGGGCCCACGATGCGGCCGCCCTCGCCATCCCAACCCAATTCCTCTGCCGCCCAAACTGCGCCGGTCTCTGCCCGGTCTGCGGCGAGTCGTTGAACGACGCGGACCCGTCAGATCACCAGCACGACACCGGCGGCGACCCCCGCTGGGCCAAGCTCAAGGACCTGAAGATCGAGTAGTCGGGGCTACTGCTGCTGTTCGAGCTCGGCCGCGGGTTCTTCGTCCCGCCCGGCGAGGCGGTCCCGCCCGCGCTGCACAGCCGCGAGGAACTTCTGCAGGTTCACTTCAAGCGTGTTGAGGATCTCGTCGGCGTAGTCCTCGGCGCCTAGGCGAATCTCCCGCTCACGCGCCCTGGCGTCTTCGACGATCTCGTCGGCGGCGCGCTCGGCCTGCTTGGTGACCTCCTCATCGGAGATCAGGCGAGCCTGCTGCTCACGGGCCTCGCGGATGATCCGCTCCGACTCCCGTTTCGCCTCGGCCAGCATCTCCTGCCGCTCCTTGACGATCCACCGCGCCTGCTTGATCTCCTCGGGGATCGTGGCGCGCATCTGGTCCAGGAGGTCGTAGATCTCCTCCCGATCCACACGCACCTGGTCGGTCAGCGGGACCGGGCGGGCGTTGTGGACGAGGTCGTCCAGCTTGTCTATGAGGACCAGTACGTCCATCAGCAGATCGTAAGCCTACGTGTCAGCGGCATCTTTGGTGAAGAAGCCGTGATTTCCTCGGCTTTTTGCAAGCTCTCTCCCACGGTCCCTCCCGCGGAAGCCTACCTGCCGCCCAGGCGCTCCGCCAGCGCGGCGGCCACCGGGGCGGGAACGAGATCGGACACGTCGCCGCCGAAGGTGGCCATCTCCTTCACCCCCGTGGAGGAGAGAAAGCTGTAGTGGGGGGAGGCGATCACGTAGATGCTCTCGATGCCCGGGTCGAGCTTGCGGTTGAGCTGCGCCATCTCGAACTCGTACTCGAAGTCGGAGATCGCTCGCAGCCCCTTGACGATCGCCGTGGCGTCGTTCTCACGCGCGAACTCGACCAGCAGGTTGGCGAAGATCTTCACCTCGACGTTGGGCAGGTCGGCGGTCGCCCCCTCGATCAGCGCCTTGCGCTCCTCGGCCGTGAACAACGTCTTCTCCTTGCGCACGGGGTTGTTGACGACCCCGACCACGACCTTCTCGAAGACCTGCGCGGTGCGGGTGATGATGTCGATGTGGCCGTTGGTGACCGGGTCGTAGCTGCCCGGGCAGACGACGTGCCCGTTGCGCTTGTGGGTCACGGCTTCTCCCCGTAGAAGGCGACGTCGGCGGCGCCGTAGCGGCGTTGGCGCAGCTGCTCCAGGGAGGTGAGGCGAAGCGGGCGGCGGGCGCCGCTCTCGACGATCACGCGGCCTCCCTCGGCGAGGAGGCGCGGCAGATGGATGTCCAGTTCCCGCCCCACGCGGTCGGCGAGTCTATATGGGGCATCGACGAAGACGAGGTCGAAGCGGGGGGCGTCGGGGGCGGGCCGGTCGGCCAGCCATCGCGTTGCGTCGGCGCGGACCAGCTCCACGCGGTCGGCCAGGCCCAGTCGCTCGACGTTGCCGAGCGCGGCGCGGGTGTCGCGGTCGACCAGAGTGGCGTTGGCGGCGCCGCGGGAGAGCCCCTCGATCGCCAGCGCCCCGGTGCCGCAGTAGAGGTCGAGGACGCAGGCGCCCACCACCCGCTCGCCGAGCGCCGAGAAGATCGCCTCGCGGACGCGGTCGGAGGTCGGGCGGACCTTCCAGCCGCGCGGCGCGACCAGACGCTGTCCGCCGAGCTCTCCCGCGATCACCCTCACAGGGTTATTAGAGCGGGATGGGATCGGCCGCGTCGGCGCCGAAGCGCCGCCGGGCGGCTTCGAGCAGCGGCCCCAGCTCCGGCGCGTCGAGTGAGCCGTGGCGCCGCAGTAGGGCAAGCACCTCGTCGCGGGCCTCGATCAGGGTCGGCGTGTCATCGGGAAGTTCGGCGACCGCGAAGCGCGGCAGCCCGTGCTGGCGGGTGCCGAGGATCTCTCCCTCTCCCCGCAGGCTGAGGTCAACCTCGGCGAGCTTGAAGCCGTCGCGCTCTCGCTCCACCGCCTTCAACCGTCGCCACGCCATCCTCCCGCCCCCATCGGCGAACAGCAGGCAGTGGGACCCGTGCTCCCCCCGCCCCACCCGGCCGCGCAGCTGGTGGAGTTGGGAGACGCCGTAGCGCTCCGCGCCTTCGATCACCATCACGGTCGCGTTGGGAACGTCGATCCCGACCTCGATCACCGTGGTCGCGACCAGCACGTCGGTGGCGCCGGAGACGAAGCCCTCCATCGCCTCCGCCTTGCGGGCCGAGGGCATCTGGCCGTGCAGGACACCCACCTCGAAGCCGCGCAGCTCTTCTGCGGCCAGCCGCGCGGCCTCCACCTCCGCCGCCTTCCCTTGCAATTTCTCGGACTCCTCGACCAGCGGGCAGACCACGTAGGCCTGCCGCCCCTCGCGCAACCGCTCGCGGATGAACTCATAGGCGGCGGGGCGGTCCCCCTCCTCCACCAGGCGCGTCTCGACCGGCCGTCGCCCGGCCGGCAGCTCGTGCAGGGCGGTCGTGTCGAGGTCGCCGTAGGCGGTCAGCGAGAGGGTGCGCGGGATCGGCGTCGCGGTCATGTGCAGGACGTGGGGCGCCATCCCCTCCACTCCCTTCGAGTCCAGCGCCCGGCGCTGCTTCACCCCGAAGCGGTGCTGCTCGTCGACGACGCAGACGCCAAGGCGGGCGAACTCGACCGAGGGCTCGATCAGGGCGTGTGTCCCGACCACCAGCCCCAGCTCACCGGTCTTCAACCGCTCCAAGGCCTCCTTGCGCCGCGGCGCAGGCGTCGCCCCGGTCAGCAGGGAGAACGGAATCACGTCATGCGCCAGCAACCGGTTCAAGGTCATCGCGTGCTGCTCGGCCAGTGTCTCCGTCGGGGCCATCAACACCGCCTGAAATCCCTTCTCCAACGCTCGCAACATCGCGTACAGCGCAACCACGGTCTTCCCCGACCCGACCTCCCCCATCAACAACCGCTGCATCGGCTCTCCCGAGTCCAGATCCGCGTCGATCTCATCGAACGCCTTCAGCTGATCCCCGGTCGGTTCGAACGGCAACGACTCCAACCACCGCCCCACCGTCCTCCCGGCCGTCCCGATCCGCGGCGCCGGACGCGCCACCCGGTGCGCCCGTCTGCGCGTGGTCAAGATGGCCTGGTAGAGGAACAGCTCCTCGAAGGCCAGCCGCCGCCGCGCCTCCTCGACGTCGGTCTCGCTTTCAGGAAAGTGAACGGCCTTAATCGCGTCGGCCGCTCCAGCCAACCCCTTCCGAACCCGCAGCTCCGACGGCAGCCCCTCAACCACATTCGGAGCCCATCGAACGGCCTGCTCCACCCAATCCCGAATCCGCTGCGCCTTCAGCTTCTCGGTGGCCGGATGAACGGGCACCAGTTCGGCCTCTCCCGCGGGTGGCGTCGCAGGGGGGACCACCCCCGAGGAAGCTTTAGCTACCGCAGGGGGTGGTGGGTCCCCTGCGGCGACAGGACCCGCGGGCCGACCACCCACAAACTCGTACTCGGCCACCCGAAACCCCCGTCTATCCAACGAACCGGTGAGCAGAAGAGCGGTTCCCGGGGTCAGCTTCTCGGCAATCCACGGCTGGTTGAACCAGGTCGCCCTCACCGATCCAGTCTCGTCACCAACCTTGACCGAGACGATGCTGAATCTGTGGCGACGAAACGGTCGCGGCGTGGAGCCCAGCACCTCGACCTGAACTGTCGCCTTCTGCCCGATCTGCAGCTCCTCCAGCGGGCGAATGACCCGGCGGCGATGGTCGTGCGGAATCCGGAACAGCAGGTCGCCGACGGTTGCGATCCCGGCCTCCACGGCGGCCTCGGCAAGTTTGGGACCGACGCCGTCGAGGGTCTTGACAGAGACATCCAGGGCGCTCGGGCGCAGCCAGTGGATCGGGGCGTCGCGGAGCTGCGCCCTGGTGAGTTTGGAGGCGCCGGCGAAGGAACGGATCACTGGGCGGCGAGTAGCCACCACCAGCTCGGCTGACCGCCCTCGTGGGTCTCGATATCGACTCCGTCGGGGACGTGCGGGTGGATCTCGGACAGGGGAATCGGGGCGCCCTCACCGGCGATCACGGTGACGATCTCCGCCCGCTCCGCCAGCCGCTCGATCGTGGCCGCCAGGGTCGACCCCGCCCCGCCCCAGGCGACGATCTCGCCGTCGGAGAAGCCGACCGCATCGCCCTGGCGGAAGCGCCCCTGGGCGTCGTCGCGGGCGGCAGGGGCTACGCCGCCGGTGGCGATCCCCTCCAGGGCGGCGCCGACTCGCTCGGCGTTTTCGTCGACGGAGGCCTCCGGGTCGAGCTCCACCAGGGCGAGCAGGCTTTCCTGCTGGGAGTTCGCCGCGACCACCCGGGCGGGCTTCTCCGACAGCTCGCAGGCCCGCTCGGCGGCCATCGTCACGTTGGCCGAGCTGGGCAGGACCAGCACCTCCTCGGCGGGAATCTCGTGGATGCCGGCCAGCAGCTCATAGGTGGAGGGATTGAGCTTCTCCCCGCCCGGCACGACGTGGGCGCCCAGCTCGGTGAAGAGCCGCTCCAGCCCCTCCCCGGCGGCGACCGCGAGCACGCCAGTCCGCCCCGCCTCCAGCCGCGCGCGGCGCTCGGTGATTTGCTCGCGCATGTCGGCTACGTCGAGGTTGGTCACCTTTCCCGCGTCCCCGAAGAGGTCAACCGCGGCCTCGGGCTCGTCGGTGTGGACGTGGACCTTCAGCGTCACCTCATCGCCGACCACCAGCACCGAGTCCCCGAGCGCCTCCAACCGTGGCACGAACTCGCGCCCGACCAAGCCGGCGCCGGAGACGATGAAGTTGGTGCAGTAGCGGAAGCGGCTGTCCTCGTGGTGGGGCCGGCTGAGGCGGGGCGCCTCCTGGCGCGGCACCTCCGGCAGCTCGGCGCCATCGCCGCGCAGCCCGGCGACCACCCCGGCGAGGATCAGCACCAGGCCGTAGCCGCCCGCGTCGACGACGCCGGATTCGCGCAGCGCCTCGAGTTGCTCGGGGGTGCGCTCGACCGCCCGCTTGCCGTCTTCGATCGCCCTTTCTAGGACCTCGGCGAGGATCGCGTCCTGCTCGGCGTCGGTCACCCCCCGATCGAGGCGCTGCTTGTCCGCTTCGAGGCGGGCGAGCTGGCGGGCGATCGAGTGGGCCATCTCGCGGAAGACGGTCAGCATCGTTCCCTCCGCCGGCTCGCGCACCGAGTCGTAGGCGGCGTCGGCGGCGCTGGCGAAGGCGGAGGCGACGAGCACCGGGTCGACCAGCTCGCCGGGCCGGCTGGCCAACTCCTCCGCGGCGCCGCGGACGATCTGGCTGAGGATGACGCCGGAGTTGCCGCGCGCACCCATCAGCGCCGCCCGGGCCAGCGCCTGCACCAGCCGGGTCCGCCCCACCTCGTCGACGTCGAGCCCATCGAGCCGGTCCAACTCCTCCATCACGGCGCGCATCGTCATCGCCATGTTGTCGCCGGTGTCGCCGTCGGCGACCGGGAAGACGTTTAAGTCGTTGACCTCCTGGCGGCGGGATTCCAGGGAGGCGTAGGCAGAGGTGATAACGCGCCGAAAGCGCTCGATCGAGGGATCGGCCATTGAGAGAGAAAACTAGCCGCCGCGATCGGCGGCAGCACCCGCAGGGGCCCAGCCGCATTCGTTCGATCGTCGATCAGGCTGCCCTGCGGCCCGTCATAGCAGGCGTCGCAGAAGGCGACGTACTTGTAAAGGCCGGGCGGGACGTCCGGAACGTCGACGGCCAAACGGTAGCTGGGAAAGTCGTGAGGCTTTTCGACTACCCCGTCCGGTGTCGCACGGCCGAGGAATATGAAGGACGGCAGGCGCGGCGGCCGCGACCCCGACTGGCACGGCCCTCGATACTCCCCCGAATCGCAGGTGTAGCGGTCGAGCGAGTGCTTCTGCGGTGTCAGCCAGACCGAGAAGGAGGCCGGCGGCCGTCCTTTGCGGGGCATGCAGCCGCCATTCGAGTCGCCGGGCGGATGGCGGTGCCCCAGCGCGCCGACGCAGGGCGGGAAGCAGAACCCGCAGCCGATCGTCAGATCGACCCGGTCCCCCGGCGCCGCGGCCTTGCGGCTGGAGCTTACGAAGCCGACGTCCGCTTGTGCGGGCGCGGCGATCGCGAAAAGGAGGGTCAGGGCGGCGAATGCGGCGACAAGTGTCTTCACGCTCCATATACGCCTGGCCTCGCGCCAGAGGTCCTTGGTTAGGGGCAGCACCAGCCGGCGATCTTCGGGAAGGACGGCGGCGAGGTGGTGCCGGGGTCGAACTGGGCGGAGATGCCGGAGACGGCGACGACTCGCTGCGGCGCGGCGAGGTCGAGGAAGAGCCACTGGTCGGCGCTCTGCCAGGCGAGGAGCAGCCACTCGCCGTCGGGCGAGGGGACGACGTCGCTGAAACGGCCCGGCCCGGCGAAGAGCAGAGTCGGGGAGGCGTCGGGTCCGAGCAGCATCAGCTCGCTCCTGGACGGCCCGTCGGAAACGGCAGCGATCGCGGCGACGCGGTCGGCGCCCGGGATGAGGGACGCGATGACGAATTCCACCCCCGGCGGCGAGGGCCGGCGCCAGAGGAGGTCGCCGCTCCGATTCAGGAGCCGCAACTCCGAGCGCTGCACGACCAGCAGCCGGGCGCCGTCGTCCGACCACGCAAGGCGGGTCGGGCGCAGACCCGGCGGGGTCCGGAAGACCGACCTCCCGCTGTCGGTGTCGACTGCGCAGACGCGGCCAGCGGCGTCGGCGAAGGCGACGACGTGGTGGGGACCGGGCCTCCAGGCCGGCGTTACCGGAGCGACCCGCGGCTCGAGCCCTCGATCCCCCGTACCGTCAGCCGCGACGACCCGTAGGGCGCTCGCGTTGAGATAGGCGACCCGGTAGCCGTCCGGCGACCAGGCCGGGTCCCTCACCGAGCCGCTGCGGGCGAGCGTCCAGCGGACCTCGCCCCCCGGGTCGAGAGCGACGAGCTGGTGTGAGCCGGTCGCCGCGACGAACAACCCGCGAGGCGACCAGGTGGACTGGCGGTAGGCGCCCAGCAGCCGCTTCGATCCGTCCTCGCGGACGACCCAGGGGCCGCGAATGGAATCGACCAGGAGGACGCCGGGCGCCGGCAGCGAGGTAAGGGCGGGGCGCGAGGGCTCGCGCCCGTCCTCGACGGCGTCGCTGACCCAATGCCTGACCGTCGCCCCCGCCGGGCTTACCAGGGCCGCGATCACGCCGAACGCGACCGCGAGCTGCAGTCCCCGCCGACCGAGCCGCCGCGACTCCCGCCGGGGAGTAGCGGCCGCGTACGCGGTTCGCACCAGACTCCGGGCGCGCTCCTCCGCCTCTCGCTCGTCGGGGACGGGCGCGTCGCGAAGCGCCTGTCGCAGCCGTTCCTCGTTCGTGCCGACTCCCCCTCGAGCAGGCCCGAGAGCTGATCGAGCGCCCGGCGCAGGCGCGAGTTGACCGTGCCCCGCGGCAAGTCGAGCATCCGCGAGATCTCTCCCGGGGTGTAGTCGAGGAGATAGCGAAGGACGATCGCGGCTCGGTGCTCGGCCGAGAGCTGGGCCAGCGCGGCCTCGATCTCGTCCCTCGACCCGAGATCTTCTTCGGCGGAAGGTTCGAAGCCCGCCGCGTCGAGCAGAGGCCCGCTTGCGGCCACCTCGCTGCGTATGGCACGGGCGCGGCTCCAGTCGATGGCGCGGTTGACCGCGATCCGGTGGAGCCAGGGCGCAAACGGGCGGCGGCGATCGAAGCGGCCCAACGCGCTTAGGGCTGAGAGGAATGCCTCCTGGGCGATGTCCTCGGCGGCGGCGGAGTCACGCACGATCAGGTACGCGGCACGATGCGTCTTCGGCCAGTGCCGCCTGAAGAGCTCCTCCACGGCGAGCTCCGAGCCGGCCTGGACCGCACCGATCAGCGCACGCTCGCTCGCGCCCGCCATCCGCGCTTTGTCCGAATCCGGCAGAGACCACATCCTGTACTACGGATGGGACAGCCGGAGAGGTCCCGAGACTTTTCTAGGCGGCCTTGGTGACCTTGTTGGACTTCAAGCAGCGGGTACACACGTAGGCGCGCATGGCGCGGCCGTTCTCCTGAATCCGCACCTTCTGCAGGTTCGGGTCGAAGCGCCGCTTGGTGGCGACCATCGAGTGGCTGCGGGACTGGCCGAACGCCGGTCCCTTGCCGCAGCTGTGGCAAACCTTGGCCATGAGGATCGTGGATGGTAGGCGATCAGCCCAGCCGACGTTTGAGCAGTGCCATGCGGGCGACGGTGAGGGCCGCGTTGCGGCCCTGGTCGCGCTTGCCGCCGCCGGCCCGCGCTAAGGCCTGCTCCATCGTGTCGCAGGTGATCACCCCGAAGGCGCAGGGCACACCGGTCTCGAGCTGCACGTCCTGGATGCCGCGGGCAGCCTCGGCGCAGACGAAGTCGTAGTGGTCGGTCTCGCCGCGGATCACGACGCCGAGGCAGGCGACCCCGGCGAAGCGGCCGCTCTCGATGAGGAGCTTTGCGGCCATCGGCAGCTCGTAGGCGCCGGGGACCGAGACCTGCTCCACCTTGTCGGAAGGGACCCCGGCGATCTCAAATCCCTCGTTGGCGCCGGCGAGCAGCCGCTCGGCGAGGTCCTCGTAGAACCGCCCGACGCAGACCGCGAACTCGGTTCCTGCCAGCGCCTGCTTCTCCTCGTCGGTGAACTCTTCGAGGAAGGCCCCCGACTCAGCCATCCGCGGGCTCGCCCTCGTGCGCCGCGTCGCGCTCCTCCTCTTCGTGGATCATCTCCTCGTCGAGGGCGAGGCCCTGGTGGTGAAGCGCATGGCCGAGCTTGTCGCGCTTGGCTCGCAGGTAGGCCTCGTTGTGGGAGTTGGGAACCGCCTCGATCGGCACCTGCTCGCTGACCGAGAGGCCGTAGCCCTCCAGGCCGTGGATCTTCTTGGGATTGTTGGTGAGAATCCTGATGCTGGTCAGGCCCAGGTCGACCAGGATCTGAGCGCCGATTCCGTAGTCCCGCAAGTCGGCCGGAAGCCCGAGCTTCATGTTGGCCTCGACGGTGTCCAGGCCGTCTTCCTGCAGCTTGTAGGCCTTCAGCTTGTTGAGCAGACCGATGCCCCGACCCTCCTGGGAGAGGTAGAGAAGCACCCCCCTCCCCTCGCGCTCGATCGTCGCCAAGGCTGCCTCGAGCTGTTCGCCGCAGTCGCAGCGCAGGCTGTGGAAGACGTCGCCGGTAAGGCACTCCGAATGGACCCGGACGAGGACGTCCTTTGCCCCGTCGACTTCTCCCTTGACCATCGCGACGTGGTGTTTGTCGTCGACCAGCGAGCGGTAGCCGATCGCGCTGAAGTCGCCGAAGGCAGTCGGTAGCGCCGTGTCGACCACCCGCTCGACCAGCTTCTCGGTGCGGCGGCGGTAGGCGATCAGGTCGGCGACCGTGACCATCTTCAGGCCGTGGCGCCGGCAGTAGGGGATCAAGTCCGGTACCCGAGCCATCGTCCCGTCCTCGTTCATCACCTCGCAGATCACGCCGGCCGGGTTGAGGCCCGCCAGCCGCGCCAGGTCGACCGCCGCTTCGGTCTGCCCGGTCCGTTCCAGCACCCCACCGGATTTTGCCTTGAGCGGAAACACATGACCGGGCTGGACCAGATCCCGAGGGCTTGTTCTCCGGTCGACGGCGACCTGGATCGTGCGTGCGCGGTCGGCGGCGGAGATTCCCGTCGTCACACCTTCCCGGGCCTCGATCGCAACCGTGAACGCGGTTTGCAGCGGGGTTTCGTTCTTGGCCGCCATCAAGTCGAGTCCGAGCTCGTCGCAGCGCTCGGGTGTCAGCGCTAAGCAGATCAGCCCCCGCGCCTCCTTTGCCATGAAGTTGATCGCTTCGGGCGTCGCGAACTGCGCGGCCATCGTCAGGTCGCCCTCGTTCTCGCGGTCTTCGTCATCGCAGACGACGACCATGCGCCCCTGGCGAATCTCCTCGATCGCTTCCTCGATCGTCGCGAACGGGCTCTCGCTCGTCCTCGCCGCGTCCTCTGTCCTCTGCGTTTCCGCCATCGCGCTCAAACCTGCTCCTTTCCAGCGAATGGTGACACCAATCTCTCCACGTACTTGGCAACGACGTCGCACTCGACGTTCAGCCTGTCCCCTTCCGAAGCCTTACCAAGGCTCGTTCGCTCCAAGGTCTCGGGGATCAGGGAGACCTCGACCCAGTCCTCCCCCAGTGCAGCCACAGTGAGACTGACGCCGCTCAGCGCGATCGACCCCTTCTCGACCACATAGCGCGTCAGCTCTGGCGCGAGCCCTACGCGCAGGCGCCGCGCGAACCCGTCCTCAGACAGGGAAACGACCTCACCGACGCCATCCACGTGCCCTTGCACGATGTGCCCGCCCAAGCGATCGGATGCCTTCATCGCCAACTCCAGGTTCACCCGGTTGTCGGCTTCCAACCCACCCAGCGCCGTCACCTCCAACGTCTGATTCATCGCTTCTGTCTCGAACCTGTCGGCGCCCGCACCCGTGGCGGTGAGGCAAGCGCCGTTCACCGCGACCGAGTCGCCTGGGGTGATTTCTGATCCAAGGGATGTTGCAATTCGCAGCCGGGCTCCCTCGGCGCCCGACTCGATCGCCTCCACCCTGCCAACGTCCTGGATCAGCCCGGTGAACATCACCACTCCTTGAAACGGGCCGTGATCAGGGTGTCGTCGGTGACATTCAGAGCGGCTTGACGCTCAGAGCTGGTAAGCAGGATCGGGGCGACGAAGGTTCGGGTCTCGTCGATCTCGCTTGCTTCCGCGAACGCGGCGGCGAGAGTTGGGCCGCCTTCCAAGAAGAGACTGGTGATGTTGCGACGTCCCAGATCCGCCAGGGCAGCGTGGATGCCGTCGGCGACAAGAATCTCGGCACCTGCCTCCCGGAGGGCCGTGGCGTCAGCCTCGGGAGAGACGACGACGATCAGCGGAGACTGGTCCAGGGTTCTGAGCAGCTGGGAGTCGAGAGGCAGGCGAGCGTGGCGGTCGAAGACGACCCGAATCGGCTGACGGGCATCGGGAATGCGGGTGGTCAGTAACGGGTCGTCAGCGAGGACGGTGCCGATGCCGACCGCGATCGCGTCGTGCTCGGCGCGCCAGCGGTGAACCAACTCCCGGCTCCGCTCACCGGAGATCCACTGTGACTCGCCAGGCGGGGTCGCGAACCGGCCGTCCATCGACATCGCCATCTTCAAGGTCACCAACGGCAACCCGGTGCGGGCGTGCTTGCGAAAAGGCTGATTCAGCAGCCGTGCGGCGGCGGCCTCCTTACCAGCAGCGAACTCGACCTCTACGCCCCCATCGCGCAGGATCCCCGGCCCGCGCCCAGCAGCCTTCTCACTCGGATCGTCGGAAGCGATCACCACCCGGGATATGCCGGCTTCGAGAATCGCGTCGACACAAGGTGGCTGCCGCCCCTGATGCGCGCACGGCTCGAGAGTCACGTACATCGTCGCACCGCTCGGGTCCTCGCAATCCTCAAGCGCCGCCCGCTCGGCATGCAAACCCCCCAACTCCACATGCCATCCCTCACCAATCACGTCGCCATCCCTGACGATCACCGTTCCAACCATCGGATTTGGACTAATCCGCCCGCGCCCGCGCTCCGCAAGCTCCAAGGCCCGCCTCAGGTGGGCTCGATCTACGTCTGTGAGCTGAACGTTCATGGAATTGATTGACGAGTCAGTCAATGGTACCTCGCGCGGGTGGCAGGGGATGAGGGGAGTCGAGGACGACCCCGCCCGCAGTGCCCCCCTCATCCCCTGACAGGACCCGCGCGCCGATACGCTGACGCCGCCAAATGAAGCTAATAGTCCAGATCCCCTGCCTGAACGAAGAAGAGACGCTGCCCGCGACGATCGCGGACATTCCTCACGGCATCGAGGGAATCGACGAGGTCGAGCTGCTGATCGTCGACGACGGCTCGACAGATCGCACGGTCGAGGTTGCTCGCGCGCACGGCGTGGACCACGTCGTCCGCCTGACGAACAACAAGGGCCTCGCGGCAGGGTTCCAGGCAGGCCTCGACGCCTGCCTGAAGCTGGGCGCTGACATCGTCGTCAACACCGACGCCGACAACCAGTACCGCGGCGCCGACATCCCGAAGTTGGTCGCGCCGATCCTTGCCGGCGAGGCTGACATGGTCGTCGGCAACCGCCAGGTCGCCCGGATCGAGCACTTCTCGGGCCCGAAGAAGGCGCTGCAACGAGTCGGCAGCTGGGTCGTGCGGCGCCTCTCCGACACCGACATCGCCGACACCACCTCCGGCTTCCGCGCCTACAACCGCGAGGCCGCCCTGCAACTGCTCGTCGTCGACAACTTCACCTACACGCTGGAGAGCCTGATCCAGGCCGGCAAGATGCTGATCGCGGTCGATCAGGCGGCGATCGGCACCAACCCGCAGACCCGCGAGTCGCGCCTGTTTGACTCGACCGGAGCCTACGTGCGCCGCAACGCCCTCTCGATCCTCCGCATCTACGCACGCTACGAGCCGCTGCGGGTCTTCGCCACCGTCGGGCTGATCGTCGCGCTGCTGGCGCTGGCCGCCTGGATGCCCTTCCTCCTCGACTGGATCCTCAACGGCGACACCACCGGCCACATCCAGTCGCTGATCCTCGGCGCGGTGCTGTTCATCGCCGCCGTGCAGCTGCTGGCACTGGGGGTGATCGGCGACCTGCTGGCGGGGCAGCGGGTGATGACGCAGCGGGTCTTCGAGCGGGTGCGCCGGGTAGAGCTGTCGCTGGGAGTCGAGCCCTCCCACTACGAGCGCGGCGCGCCGGACCGCTGATGCGACTGCGACGGACAGCGCCGGGCTCCCAGCGGGAGGCCTCTACCGACCGCACCGCCGACTACGGCAAGACGGCGAGCTTCCTCTCGATCGGCGTCGGCCTCACCGGCGTCATCACCTACGCCTACTTCTTCATCGCCTCGCACGTGCTGTCCAAGCCCGACTACGGCGAGATCACCGTGCTCTGGTCGGCGGTCTTCATCACCGTCTCGACGCTCTACCGGCCGATCGACCAGCTCCTCTCCCGGCACATCTCCGAGCGGCTGGTGAAGGGAGAGCCGATCGCCGAGCCGGTGCGGGTGGCGACGAAGATCCAGCTGGGGCTCGCGGCCACCTTCGCCGTCGTCACCCTGGCGCTGCATGGGCCAATCGCCGACGGGTTGCTGGAGGGAAACGAGACCCTCTACTGGATCTTCTTCTCGGCGGTGCTGTTCTACGCGGCGAGCTACTTCGCCCGCGGCTACCTGGCCGGGCACCGCCGCTTCGGCCTCTTCACGGCGCTGATCCTTTCCGAGTCCGTGTTCCGCACCCTGTTCGCGGTGCTGGTCGCGATCGGCCTGCTGAGCGGGCAGTCGGCGGTGGCGATCGGGATCGTCGCCGCGCCCGCCTTATCCCTAATGGTGGTGCCGGCAGCATTCGCAAGGCGCTCTCGCGCGGGTGGCGTCGCAGGGGGGACCACCCCCGAGGAAGCTTTAGCTACCGCAGGGGGTGGTGGGTCCCCTGCGGCAACAGGACCCGCGCGCCAGGCGGAATCGGAGTTCAGCCTGGCGCACGGCTCTGGCTTCGCCGCCGCGGTCCTGCTGATCATGTTCAGCGAGCAGGTCTTCCTCAACGCCGGGCCGCTGATCGTCCGCGGCTTGGAGGGCGCCGCGGCGGCCGGCTTCATCTTCAACGTGCTGATGATCGCCCGCGCCCCGCTGCAGCTCTTCCAGGCGGTCTCGACCAGCATCCTCCCCCACCTGACCAGTCTCCACACCTCCACCGAGGAGGGAAGCGAGGAGGAGTTCCACCGTTCGGTGCGGATGGTGCTGGCGGCGATCGCCGCCTTCGCCGCGGTCGTCGCGCTTTTCGTGCTGGTCGCCGGACCGCAGCTGATGCAGCTCGCCTTCAGCAAGAAGTTCGAATACGACCGCATCGGGCTGCTGCTGGTCACCGCCGGGATGGGCCTCTACCTCTCCTCGGTGACGATCAACCAGGCCTGCCTCGCCCAGGGCCAAGTGCGGCGCGCCTCGGCGCGCTGGATCGGCTGCGCCGCCTTCTTCATCGCCTGGTGCTTTCTTCCCTTGATCGGCGACGAGTTTCGCCGGGTCGAGATCGGCTTCGCCCTCACCGCGGGGCTGCTCCTGAGCCTGCTTTTCCTGATCTACCGCCGCCCGCGCGAGCGCGCCGAAGACGTGCCGCAGGCCGGCTCCACAGAGGAGCTGGAAACGCGGCTGGCGGCGGTCGACGAAGGCGCCTAGGTCCTCGATGGGAGGCCATGACGCCGAGCTGATCCTCGCCGCCGGCGCCTTGCTCGCCGCGGGCATCGCCGGCGCCCTGCTTGCCGACCGGGTGCGGATTCCCGGCCTGCTGCTCTTCCTCGGGCTGGGGATGCTGGCCGGCTCTGAGGGGATCGGCGGAATCGAGTTCGACGACGCCGAGCTGGCGCGGACGCTGGGCACGATCGCCCTGGTCCTGATCCTCTTCGAGGGAGGCCTGACGGCCGGTTGGTCGGAGATTCGCCCTGTGCTGGGGACCGCCGCCTCGCTGGCGACCGTCGGCACGATCCTCACCGCGGCGATCGCCGGCTTCGCGGCGAAGTGGATCTTTGGCCTCAGCACGCTGGAGGGGATGCTGGTCGGCGCTGCTGTCGCCGCCACCGACTCGGCGGCGATCTTCGCCGTCCTGCGCCGCTCGACGCTGGAGAAACGGCTGGCCCGCTCGCTGGAAGGCGAGTCTGGAATGAACGACCCGGTCGCCCTGCTGCTGGTGATCGGCTTCATCGACTGGATCCAGCAGCCTGACTACGGGATCGCCGACATGGCCGGGCTGCTCGTCCTCAAACTGGCGCTGGGGGCGGCGATCGGCCTGGCGCTGGGCCGAATCGCCGTCGCCGCCCTGAACGCGGTGCGCATGCCGACCGACGGTATCTACCCGGTGGCGACAATCGCGATCGCCGGGCTCGCCTACGGCCTGGCGGAGGTCGCGCACGGCTCCGGCCTGCTCGCCACCTACCTGACCGCGCTGGCGCTGGGCTCGGGCAACATCCCGGCCCGCCGCACGATCGTCGCCTTCCACGAGGGGGTCGGATGGGTGGCCCAGATCGCGCTGTTCATCCTGCTCGGCCTGCTCGTCTTCCCCAGCACGCTGGGGGGCGTCGCGGCCGAGGGAATAGGCCTCTCGGCAGTGCTGATCCTGGTCGCGCGGCCCCTCGCCGCCCTCGCCGCCACCCTCCTGACCTCGCTCGACGTGCGCGAGCGGGCGATGCTCGGCTGGGCGGGGTTGCGCGGGGCGACGCCGATCTGGCTGGCCACCTTCCCGGTCGTCGCCGGGGTCAGCGGCGGACAACAGCTGTTCGCGATCGTCTTCTTCGTCGTCGTCACCTCGACCCTGATCCAGGGGGCGAGCTTCGAGCCGCTCGCCCAACGGCTCGGGCTGACGACCAGCGAACCGGCGCTGCCGCGGCGGCTGCTGGAGTCGGGGCGGATCCGTCGCATGGGCGGCGACGTGATCGCCTACCGGTTGCGGCCCGAATCGGCCGCCGCGGGGCACCTGGTGAGGGAATTGGGGCTGCCGCGCGAGGCGCTGGTCAACGTGATCGTCCGCGGCGGGCGGGCGATCCCGCCTCGCGGCTCGACCGAGCTGCGCGATGGGGACGAGCTGCACATCCTTGTGCGGGGGGAGTTGCGCGACGAAGTCGAAGCCCTGACCAAGCGCTGGCACGAGGGCCCGATCGGGGAGCCGCCGCCGCCGATGCTGCCGCGCCGCGCCGCCTCGCAGGTCTTCTCGGTGCGCCCGGCGGGCGAGGGCGAGGAACCGGCGGCGCCGAGCGAGGTCAACGGGATCGCGGTGCTCTCGGTCCTGCGCAGCCGCCGCGACCGGCCCGGCGCCCTGGTGGCCCTGGTCGACGGGCGTTACGCGGTAACCGGCCCCGAGGTGGTTGCGGTTGGCGGACGTCGCGCCCTTGCCAGCTGGTGCGAGCGCCGCGCCGATCGAGACGGCGGCGTCGACCCAGTCGAACGGTCCTGGTGGCAGGAAGTAACGGGCGCGCTGATCGCGCGCGGCTAAGCCGCGCCCGCCGCCGCAGCGATCTCTGCATAAGCGGCCGCTGGGTCTTCGGCCCCGAAGACGGCGGAGCCGGCCACGAAGAGTGAGGCGCCGGCCTCGGCGATCGGGCCGGCGGTGGAGGCGTCGATTCCCCCGTCGACCTCGATCCGCGCGTCGCCGACCAGTGCCGCAAGACGGGAAACCTTGCCGGGCGACTCGGGGATGAAGGCCTGGCCGCCCCAGCCGGGGTTGACCGTCATGCAGAGGACGATGTCGGCGTAGCCTCGCAGCTCGGCGACCGCTTCGGCCGGGGTGCCGGGGTTGATCGCGACCCCCGCCAGGCAGCCCAATTCGCGGATCGCCGCGAGAGTCCGGTTGGCGTGCGGGGTCGCCTCGGCGTGGAAGGTGATCGAGTCGGCGCCGGCCTCGGCGAAGGCCTCGATGTGACGGTCGGGCTCGGCGATCATCAGGTGGACGTCCATCGCTCCACCGGCATCGTGGACCCGGTCGGCGATCGAGCCGGCAACCAGCGGTCCAATCGTGATCGGCGGGACGAAGTGCCCGTCCATCACGTCGACGTGGATCACCCGCGCCCCCGCGGCCATCACCTCATCGACCTGCTCCCCAAGCCGCGAGAAGTCCGCGGAGAGGATCGACGGGGCGACCCGACGCTCGGCGATCAGCTCCCCCATCCGCTCGCTCATACGTGCCTCAGCATGGAGCCCCCGCAGATCTGGCACTGCATGTCTTCGGTGTGGCTCATGCGAGCGATGGTCTGGTGCTCGCCGCAGTCGGGACACTGCGAGACGAGCTCGAAGCGGCGCAGACAGTACACGCAGCGGAAGCGGCCGGGCAGCTGCGTCGGCCGCAGCCACGGCTCGCCGCAGCCCGGGCACGGCGCCCGGCGCAGTGTGCTCTCCCCCTCGGCGCTCCCCTCACTGGCTCCACTCATCCCAGTGATCATGCCGCTTCAGGTGGGTTCCCGTCGTAGGCGACAGATGAAGAATCCCGTCGTGCGGTCGCGATCCGGGCGCAGCTGAAGCTCAAGGTCACCGGTAATCCGGTCCTCGTTCTCGCGTCGGGAAATCGTGCAGGTCGAGTAGACGAGGACGCCGCCGGGGCGCAGCACTTCGGCCGCCTGGCGCAGCATCTTGTCTTGAACCTCGGCCAACCGCTCTATCGCCCGCGGCGACTTGCGCCAGCGGGCGTCGGGGCGGGAGGCGAGCGCGCCAAGATCCGAGCAGGGCGCGTCGAGCAGGACCCGGTCGAAGCCCGCCGCCATTCCCGCCGCGGTGGCGTCGGCCTCGATCACGGTGACGCCGCGCAGCCCCAGCCGCCGCGCCTGGTCGGCGACTTCGGCGGCTCGGCCGGGGTCGCTCTCGACCGAGATCACCTCGCCCCGGTCGCCCATGCGGGCGGCTATCTGGCCTGTCTTGATCCCCGGGCCGGCGCAAAGGTCGAGCACATGCTCGCCGGGCTGGGGGTCGAGCACCTCGACCACGGCGGCGGAGCCGCGGCTCTGCGGAGTCAGCTCGCCGGCGACGATCTTGGCGGGAACCGCCTCCCCCATCCGCCCCTCGATCACGATCATCTCCGGCGCGGCGAGCGGCCACTCGGCCTCGGGCGCCCGCACTTCGACGCCGGCGCCTTTCAGTTCCCCAAGCACCGTGTCCCGATCCGTCCGCAGCGTGTTCACCCTCATCGCCACCTCAGCCGGCTCGTTACAGGCGGCCAGCAGGGAGCGGGCATCGTCGGAGCCCAGCTCCTCCCACCACATCCGCGCCAGCCAGAGCGGCGCCGAGTGGGCGATCGCCGCCGCCTCCGGAGTCGAGTCGTCGCCGAGCAGGGAGGCGGTCAGCTCGTCGCGCTCGCGGATCGCGCGGCGCAGGACCGCGTTGACGAGGCCGGAGGCGTGGGCAGCGCCGGCCTCCTTGACCAGCTCGACAGCCTGGTCGACCGCGGCATGGTCGGGGGTGGCGTCGGCGAAGAGCAGCTCGTAGAGGCCGAGCCGCAAGCCGGCCAGCACCGGCGGGTCGAGCAGCCGCGCCGAGCGCTCGGCCAACCGCTCGATCGCGGCATCGGCGGTGGCGCGGCGCTGCACGGCGCCGTAGGCGAGGCGCTGAGCCTGGGCGCGCTCGCGCCCGGCGATGCCGCGCGCGTCGGCGGCTTCGCGAAAGGCCCGTTCGGCGAAGGCGCCCTCCTCGAAGGTGGCGCGGACGACCTCGAAAGCAAGCGCCCGCGCCGGGGAAACGGAACTCACAGCTTGGGGAGCGGGTGCCCGCGCAGGTAGGCGTCGGCGGGCATCGGCTTGCCTCCCTGTGGCTGAACGACCTCCAGCCGCAGCGCCCCCTGGCCGCAGCCGAGCAGCAGCGCCCCCCACTCGGCGCGAACCTCGCCCGCCTTGAGGCTGACGTCGACATCCCGCGCCCTGCGCACCCCCAGTCTGCCGTCCCCATCGGTCTCCAGATAGGCGCCGACATGCGGGGTCAGGGCGCGAACCACGCGGGCAAGCTCGGCGGCTGGGCGACCGGGATCGAGTCGCCGCTCGGCGGAGTCGACCTTCTCGGCGTAGGTCGCGGCGTCGTCGTCCTGGTCTTCGAACTCCAGCCGCCCCTCCGCCTGCAGGTCGAGCGCCCCGACGAGCAGCTCGCCGCCGATCGCCGCGAGCCGGGCGGAGAGAGCTTCGAAGTCCTCCTCGGAGCCGATTGCGACCTCCTCGCGCAAGGCGACCGGGCCGGAGTCGAGCCCTTCGGTCACCCGCATGATGCAGACCCCGGTGCGCTCGTCGCCGGCCATGATCGCCCGCTCGATCGGCGCCGCCCCGCGCCAGCGCGGCAGCAGCGACGGGTGGACGTTCAGCATCGGCCCTTCGGAGAGCAAGGGCTCGCGGATCAGCTGACCGAAGGCACAGACGGCGACGACCTCGGGGGCGACGGCGCGAATGCACTCCAGCGCGCCATCGTCGTTGACGCTCTCGGCTTGCAGCAGCTCGATCCCCAACTCGCGCGCCGTCTCGGCGGCGGGCGGCGACTGTGTCCTGCGCCCCCGCCCCTTGGGGCGATCCGGGGGGGTGACGACTAGCAGCGGGTGGTGCGAGGAGTCCGCCAAGCGACGCAGCACCGCGGCCGCGAACTCCGACGTCCCCAGATAGACGGTACGACTCAAGCGTCTGTGCGTGGTTCGCGATGCTCGCCGGCGGGGGACTCGGAGCCTTCATCTTCAGCCGGCGGGCTGTAGCTGCCGCCCTCGCGCAGTGCCCGCAGCGCGCCCTTGCGCTGCTCGCGGGTCGTGCGGTCGAGGATCAGCACCCCGTCGAGGTGGTCTATCTCGTGCTGGAGTACCCGCGCCTCGAGGCCCGACGCCTCCAGCCAGATCGACTCGCCCCCTGTGTCCTGGCCGCCGATCCGGGCGTGCAGCGGTCGCTCGACGTCCATCGAGACCCGCGGCAGGCTGAGGCAACCCTCCTCGGCGACGACGATCTCATCGGAGAGCCACTCGATCTCTGGGTTGACCAGCGCAGTCGGCTCGGCATCGGAGCCCGCTGCGAAGACGAGCACCCGGCGCAGCACCCCGATCTGAGTCGCCGCGAGCCCGACCCCCATCCCGTCGCGCATGATCTGGATCATCCGTTCGACCTCGGCCCGCAGCTCGGGCCCGAACTCGGTGACCGGGGAGGCTCTGCTCTTCAGCACCGGGTCGCCGAACTTGATCACGTGGGCGAGCGCTGCCTCGCGCAGCTCGAGCCTCTCCGCCTCGAGCTGGTGCTCGCCGGTGTCCGTCTCCACCCGATCGCTCATCGAATATCCGAGTCTAAGGATTGTGGGAAGCCCGCTACTGGGGGTCGACATCGACCCCTATCGCCACCTCACGCAGGGAACGGTCGGCAGCGAGTTGCTCCACCACTTCGCGCACTGCGGTCACCGTTCCTTCCCGGTCCTCCGCCTTCATCAGCAAACGGCGCCGGTGCTTGTTGCGGACGCGGAACATCGGCGCCGGGCCGAGCAGGTCGGTCCGCTCCGGCAGCGCGTCCGCCATCTCCCCGGCCAGCTGCATTGCGACCGCGTCGAGCCGTGGCTCAAGCTCGGATGCGAGGTTGATCCGCACCAGGTGGGAGAAGGGCGGGTAGCGAAGGATGCGGCGGCGCTCCAGCTCGCCGTCCAGGAAGCCGGCGGCGTCGTGCGCTGCGGCGCCGGCGATGCTCGGAGCCTCGGGCGCCAGGGTCTGGACGATCACCTCTCCCCCCGCCTCGCCGCGACCGCTGCGCCCGGCCAGCTGGGTGACCATCGCGAAGGTCCGTTCACCGGCGCGAAAGTCAGGGAAGCGCAGCGTCGCGTCGGCGTCGAGGATCGCGCTCAGCGTCACCTCGGGGAAGTCGTGGCCCTTGGCGACCATCTGGGTGCCGACCAGGACGGCGCTCGGCGCCGCGTCGAAACGGGCAAGGATCTCGGCGTGGGCGCCGCGCTCCGCGGCGGTGTCGGAGTCGAGCCGGAAGACCGGCATCGGCGCCAGACGGCGGGTGAGCAGCTCCTCGACCCGTTGCGTTCCCGCCCCCGCCCGCGACAGCGTCGTCGAGCCGCACTCGCCGCAGACCCGCGGCAGCGGCTCCGCGTGGGAGCAGTGGTGGCAGACGAGCCGCCCGCTGTGCCGATGGACGATCAGGGAGACGTCGCAATTGGGGCAGTCCCAGTGATGGCCGCAGGAGCGACAGGTGAGCCAGGGCGCGAAGCCGCGGCGGTTGATCATCACGATCGCCTTGGCGCCGGCCCGACGCACCTCCTCCAGCGCTTCCCAGGTGACGGGATGAAGCGGGCCGGAACGGGCGTCGGCGGCGCGCATGTCGACGATCTCGACCGGCGGCAGCCGCAGCCCGTCGACGCGGCGCGGCAACTCCGCCCGCGGCAGCTCCAGCCAGGTCTCAGGACGCGGCGTCGCGGTGCCGGCGACCAGCACGGCGCCGCACTCGGAGGCGCGGTGACGAGCGACCGTTCGCGCGTCGTAGCAGGGGTCCCCCTCCTGCTTGTAGGAGGGATCGTGCTCCTCGTCGATCACTACCAGGCCGAGGTTCTCGACCGGCGCGAAGATCGCCGAGCGGGGCCCGACGCAGACGCGCGCCTCGCCATCGCGCAGCCGCCTCCACTCGTCGTGGCGCTCGCCGCCGGTGAGGGCGGAGTGCAGGACGGCGATGCGATCGCCGAGCCGCGCCCGGAAACGGGCCACCGCTTGCGGGGCAAGGCCGATCTCGGGGACGAGGACGATCGCTCCCTGCCCTCGCGCCAGAGCCCCCTCGACGGCGGCCAGGTAGACCTCGGTCTTGCCCGACCCGGTGACCCCGTGCAGGAGCAGCTCGCGATCGACGCCCGCCTCTCCGTCCAGCGCCGCAACGACCGCGGCGACAGCGCGCGCCTGCTCGGGGAGCAGCTCGGGCGCGTCGGCGCTCGCCGCCCCGACGCCGGCGTGCTCGACTCGCGGGCGGGCGCGGCGTCTTCTCACCCCCGCGCCCGGCGGCAGCACCAGCCGCAAGCCCCGCGACGGAGTAGAGCAGTACTCGCGGGCGACCCAGAGGCCGAGCCGCACCAGCTCCGCCGGAACTCCCGTCTCCAGCGCTTCGATCGGCTCCGCCAGGCGCTCCGGTGGCAACTCGGAGGACTCGGCCACTTCGACGACCACGCCCAGCATCCGCCGCCGGCCGAACGGCACCCGCACCACGCTCCCCACCCCCACATCGGCCATCTCGGTCGGCAGCCGGTAGTCGAACGGGCCGCGCACCGCGCGCGCTGTGGTGAGCGGCTCGACCTTGGCTATCGACACCTGGCCACGGTATGGATGGGCACGGACGCCGCGGGTATGCTCATTCCTCGTGGCGAGTCTCAACCTCAGCCCCGGGGAGCAGGTGATCTTCCAAGGCCACCCCTCCTGGCGGGCAATCCTCGGCTTTTACCTCAAGGGCATCCTGATCGCGGCGATCGTCGGCGCGATCGCCAAGCTCTTCGGCGCCGGCGGCGGCACCGTCTTTCTCATCGTCCTTGCGATCGTCGCCATCACCGTGCTGGTCGGCTTCGCCAAGCGCGTCGCGACGACTTACACCATCACCAACCGCCGCCTCAACATCAAGCGCGGGATCGTCTCGCGCGAGGTCCAGGAGACGCGGCTGGAGCGGGTCCAGAACGTCAACTACAACCAGAGCGTCTACCAGCGGATCATGCAGATCGGCGACGTCGACTTCGACACCGCGGCCGGCGACGACTACAACTTCATCTTCGCCGGGGTGGCGGACCCGGGCGACGTCGTCCACCGTGTGGATCAAGCGACAGGCGCGAGCGTGGCGGGCGCCCACGGCCTAGGCGAAGCGCAGCCTCCAGGCTAAACGTGCCCCGAAGGGGTGCGTGTGACCAAGCAGATCAAGGACGCAGGGAGCGTGGCGTGCTCTGCACGCGAGCGACCGAGGACGCCGATATGCGCAGCGTCACACGCGCACCCGTTCAGGCAGTGGTGGCCGCAAGGCCGGCAGCATCGCGCAGCGCGTCGGCGCGGTCCGTCTTCTCCCAGGTGAAGTCCGCGTCAGTCCGGCCGAAGTGACCGTAGGCCGCGGTCTTCTGGAAGATCGGCCGGTGCAGGTCGAGATCGCGGCGGAAGGCTCCCGGCCGCATGTCGAACTCCGCCTCGACCAGGCGGGAGATCTCCGCGTCGGGCAACACGCCGGTACCAAACGTTTCGACCATCAGGGAGATCGGGTGGGCGACGCCGATCGCGTAAGCGACCTGGACCTCGCATCGATCCGCCAGTTCGGCAGCAACCACGTTCTTGGCGACGTGCCGCGCCGCGTAGGCGGCGGAGCGATCGACCTTCGAGGGGTCCTTGCCGGAGAAGGCGCCGCCACCGTGACGCGCCATTCCGCCGTAGGTGTCGACGATGATCTTGCGGCCAGTGAGGCCGGCGTCGCCGACCGGGCCGCCGATCACGAACTTGCCGGTCGGGTTGACAAGGAAGCCGCTGCGCAGCTCCCCCTCGTCGAAGAGGCCGGGCACCTCGGCGGCGAGCACCGGCATCACCACGTGCTCCCAGAGGTCGGGCTTGATCGTCGCCTCGGAGTCGACGCCGTCGGCGTGTTGGGTGGAGATCAGGAGCTTCTCGACCCGGACCGGGCGGCCGTCGGCGTAACGAACCGTCACCTGGGTCTTGCCGTCGGGCCCGAGGTAGCCCAGCGTGCCGTCCTTGCGCACCGCGGCGAGCCGTTCGGCCAGCCGGTGAGCAATCTGGATCGGCATCGGCATCAGCGCCTCGGTCTCGTTGGTGGCGTAGCCGAACATCATTCCCTGGTCGCCTGCGCCGGCGATCAGCAGTTCGTCGTCGATCGAACCGCCGTTCATCCGCGTCTCGTAGGCGGCATCGACCCCCTGGGCGATGTCGGGCGATTGCTTGTCGAGCGAGACCAGGATCGAGATGTGGTCGCAGTGGTAGCCGTAGTCGCCATGGTCGTAGCCGATCTTGCGGATCGTCTCGCGGACGATCTCGGGAACGTCGAGGTGGGCGTCGGTGGAGATCTCTCCAGAGACGACCGCCATACCGGTGTTGACGAGGCACTCGCAGGCGACGCGCCCCCCCGGGTCCGCGGCCATCACGGCGTCGAGGACGCCGTCGGAAATCTGGTCGCAGACCTTGTCGGGATGGCCTTCGGTGACGGACTCGGAAGTGAAGAGGTACTCGCCCTCGGCGAGCGGCTGGGTCTCTGACATGGATTGAAGCCTAGCGTCGCCGGCCCGAGTGGGGAACGAAGTCGATAATCAGGGGGATTCCTTCCAGACCGTAGGCCTCCCGCATTCGGTTCTCCAGGTGGTAGGCCCAGTCGCGGGTGATCAGCTTGCGGTCGTTGACCTGGATCGCGATCCGCGGCGGGCGCTCCTCGATTTGGGCGGCGTAGTAGAGGCGCAAGCGACGGCCGCGGCGGGAGGGCGGCGGGGTCTTTGCGACCACGGCGGAGACAAAGCGATTCAGCTCGGGGGTGGGAATTCGCTCTCCTGCCTTGTCGGCCAGCTCCAGGGCCTTCGGGAGCAGATTGGCGACGTTGCGGCCGCGCAGCGCCGAGCAGGTGATCACCGCGGGGCGGAGGCGGAGCTTGCGCTCGACGCGGGCGCGGGCATCGTCGATGTCGGTCGCGGTGATGTCCCACTTGTTAAGCGCCAGCAGGGTGGCGCAGCTGGCGCGCATCGCCAGCTCCGCGACCCGCAGATCCTCGGCGGTGACACCCTCGGAGGCGTCGCAGACGACGATCGCAACGTCGGCGCGCTCGACCGCGCGCTCGGAGCGCAACTGGGCATAGAAGTCGACCGTGCCCGCGACCTTGGAGCGGCGGCGCAGCCCGGCGGTGTCGACCAGGACGACGCGGCGCCCGTCGAGCGCCAGTTCGGTATCGATCGCGTCGCGGGTGGTGCCCGCTCTCTCCGAGACGATCACCCGCTCGGCGCCGAGGAAGGCGTTGACCAGGGAGGACTTACCGGCGTTGGGACGGCCGATCACCGCGACGCGGGTCGCCTCCTCGCCATCGTCGAGTCGCACGCGATCTCCCAGCAGCTCCGTCAAGCGGTCGAGTAGATCGCCGGTGCCGATGCCATGTGTGGCGGAAACCGACAGCGGTTCGCCCAACCCGAGCCCGTGGAACTCGGCGGCGAGGTGAGAGTCGCCGGGGCGGTCGACCTTGTTGGCGACGACGACCACGGGAGTCCCTCTACCGCGCAGCGTCTTGGCCAGCTCGGCGTCGCCCGCCCGCACCCCCGCGCGGGCATCGACGACCAGCATCACGACGTCAGCCTCCTCGATCCCGAGTCGGGCCTGGCGCTGCACGTCGCGGGCCAGCTCGGCCTCGTCCTGAAGGTCGATCCCGCCGGTGTCGATCAGCTCGAAGGCGACGCCGTTCCACTCGCAGGCGAGCCGCTTGCGGTCGCGGGTGACCCCAGGCTCAGCATGAGTGACCGCCTCCCGCCCCCCGACCAGCCGGTTGACCAGTGTGCTCTTGCCGACGTTCGGGAAACCGACAACGGCGACCGTGAGAAGGGGGCTCATGGCGCTGCCCGGGGCGCGTTTCTTCTCCTATGGGGAAGTAATGCGCCCCGCCTCATGCCAAGCCCCGATCGTGGACGAGGGCAACGACCCTCTCCACAACCTCGTTTAGGGATAAGCCGGTGGTGTCGAGCTCGACCGCGTCGTCGGCGGCGCGCAGGGCGCTGTGCTCGCGGGTGGCGTCGCGCTCGTCGCGCTCTCGCTGGGCAGCGAGCACCGCCACGGGATCCTCTCCCGTCTGCGCGGCGCGACGCCGGGCGCGCTCTTCCTCAGAGGCGGTGAGGAAAACCTTCAGCGGGGAGTCGGGGCTGACCACGGTGCCGATGTCGCGCCCCTCGGCGACGTAGCGTCCGGCGGCGATCAGCTCGCGCTGGCGGGCGACCATCGCCTCACGCACGCCGGGATGAACGGAAACTCGGGAAGAGGCTGCGGTGACCTCGGCAGCACGAATCGCAGCGGTCACGTCCCGCCCGTCGAGTTTGACCGTCGCGTCTTCGAAGGAGATCTCCAGGGCTTGGGCGATCTCCTTCATTGCTTCGCTGTCCCCGAGATCCGCGCCGCGCTCGATCCCGGCCAGCGCCACGCAGCGGTACATCGCCCCCGAGTCGAGATAGGTGAAGCCGAGCGCCGCGGCAACGCCGCGGGCAACGGAGGACTTGCCGGCCCCGGCGGGCCCATCGATCGCGATCACCATGGCGGAGAGAGGGTAGGCGTCAGCCGCTCAGCAACGAGGCGAGGTCGGCCTCGAAGCCGGGGTAGCTGACCGCGGCGGCGTCCATCCCTTCGACTTCGACGCCGTCACAGGAGGCGAGCCCCGCGATCGCCCCCAGCATCGCGATGCGGTGATCGCCGTGAGAGTGAACCGTGCCGCCGCGCAGTCCGCCCGTGCCCTCGACGACCATCCCGTCTTCGGTCGCTTCCACCTTCCCCCCCAACGCGGTAAGCGCTTCGGTCACGGTCGCGATCCGATCCGACTCCTTGCTGCGCAGCTCGGCGGCGTCGCGGATCGTCGTCTTCCCTTCGGCGAAGCAGGCAGCCAGCGTCACCAGCGGTAGCTCGTCGATCGCCAGGGGAACCTCGGCCCCGCCGACCTCGACGCCGCGCAACTCGGACGGGCGCACGCGAATCCGGCCGATCGACTCGCCTCCGCGCTCCCCCTCCGGCTCGACTTCGATCTCGGCGCCCATCCGCTCGAGGATCGTCAGCAACCCGGTTCGGGTCGGGTTGAGGCCGACATCGGCGAATGTCACGTCGCTGCCGGGAACCAGCAGCGCCGCGACGATGAAGAAGGCCGCCGAAGAGAAGTCGGCGGGAACGACGATCTCGCCCGGTTCGAGCCGCTCCGCCGGCCTGATGCTGACGACGTTCTCTTCCCTCCCGACCTCGGCGCCCGCGGCGGCCAGCATCCGTTCGCTGTGGTCGCGGGTCGGCAGCGG
>Ga0075433_10000370_pt1 | contig 28281 bp, 40 predicted proteins | sample RhiMethybrSRZTD2_FD_75299 | JGI IMG/M metagenome (GOLD analysis project Ga0075433, IMG submission 75299) | Populus rhizosphere microbial communities from Tennessee, USA - Rhizosphere MetaG P. TD hybrid SRZTD2 | ecosystem: Host-associated > Plants > Roots > Rhizosphere > Soil | place: USA... | reverse complement strand
CTGCCGCGACCGCGGTCGCGGAGACCCCGAACTCCTCTTCGAGGGCCTTGATCCGCTCGGAGAGCTCCAGCACCGAGATGCTCTTCAGCTCCTCGATCCAATCCTCTGTTGAGGTTTTAGTTGCCACTTCTACTCCTCCTCGTTTGAAGCTTCGCTTGAAGTCGTTTGGCCGACGAGGCCCTGGTCCTGAATCTGTTGCAGCTGGGATGCGAGGCCGCCGATCATCGAGCCGAGGCCGCGGACTAGGCCGGTCAGCGGGCTGGCGACAACGCCGGCGAACTGCGCGTTGAGCGCCTCGCGCGAGGGAAGGCGGGCGATCGACTTGAACTTGTCCTCGTCGAGCGCCGTGCCGTCCATGAAGCCGCCCTTGAAGGTGAGGACCTCGTGCTCTCTGTTGAAGGTCGAGATCGCCTTCGCCGCCATCGCGGTGTCGCCGCGGACGAAGGTCAGCGCGGTCGGGCCTTCGAGCAACTCGGCGAGGCGCTCCTCGCCGACCTGGTCGGCGGCGCGCTTGGTGAGGCGGTTCTTGACGACGCGGAAGCTGGCGTCGGCGTCGCGCAGTCTGGTGCGCAGCTCAGCCGCCTGGGGAACGCTGATGCCCCGGTAGTCGACCGCGAAGATCGCCGCAGCCGCCTCTATCTGGGCGGCGATCTCCTCGATTGTGGCTTGCTTCTCTTCGCGGTTCATTGGCTACCTGCGCCGGGCTTATGGCTGCCGACGGTCTCGGGTGCGGCGGGGGAGTCTAGGCGGTCACGGCCTCTTTTGACGAGTCGACGCGGATGCCGGGGCCCATCGTCGTCGTCAGGGTGCTGGACAGCACGTAGCGGCCCTTCGCCGCCGACGGCTTGGCGCGGACGATCTCGTCCATCACGGCCGTGTAGTTGTCCAGCAGCTTTCCCTCGTCGAAGCTGGCCTTGCCGATCGCCATGTGGATGATCGCCTGGCGGTCAGTGCGGTACTCGACCTTGCCCGCCTTCGACTCGGTGACCGCCTTCTCGACGTCGTCGGTGACAGTGCCGACCTTGGGGTTCGGCATCTTGCCCTGAGGGCCGAGCACGCGGCCCAGCTTGCCGACCGTCGGCATCATGTCCGGCGTCGCGATCGCCACGTCGAACTCGGTCCAACCCTCTTCGACTCTCTGAGCGAGGTCCTCGCCGCCGACGAAGTCGGCGCCGGCCGCCTCGGCGTCGCGCGCCTGCTGGCCCTGGGCGAAGACCGCGATCGTCACGTCCTTGCCCAGCCCGTGGGGCAACGCCAGCGTACCGCGCAGCTGCTCCTCGGCGTGGCGAACGTTGACCCCGAGTCGCACGTGCATCTCAACCGTCTCGTCGAAGCCGGCGCTGGCCGTCTCCTTAAGTAGGGAGACCGCTTCGGCGGGCGGGTAGGCGCGGCCGCTCTGGACCTTTTCGTGCTGCTGGCGGTAGCGCTTGCCGTGGGCCATCGGTTCCCTTCCCCTACTTGACGTCGACGCCCATCGAGCGGGCGGTGCCGGCGATGATTCTCGAGGCCGCGTCGAGGTCGTTGGCGTTCAGGTCGGGCATCTTGCGCTCGGCGATCTGACGCACCTGAGCCATGCTGATCGTCCCCACCTTGTTGATGTGGGGCTCGCCCGAGCCCTTCGGGATCCCGATCGCCTCCTTTATAAGGACCGCGGCGGGGGGCGTCTTGGTGATGAAGGTGAAGGAGCGGTCCTCGTAGACAGCGATCTCGACCGGGATGATCGTCCCGCCCTCCTGCTGGGTCTGCGCGTTGAACGCTCTGCAGAACTCCATGATGTTGACCCCGTGCTGGCCCAGCGCCGGGCCGACCGGCGGCGCCGGGTTGGCGGCGCCCGCCGGAATCTGCAGCTTGATCAGGGTGAGGACTCTCTTTGCCATCGCGGTCGTGGAGGGTAGCGGCTCGGCCTAGATCTTCTTCACCTGGTCGTATCCGACTTCCACCGGAGTCTCCCGGCCGAAGATCGAGACCAGGACCTTAAGTTTGGCGGCGTCCTCGTTGATCTCCGCAATCTCGCCGGAGAAGTCGGAGAGCGGACCGCTGATCACCTTCACCGACTCGCCGATCGAGAACTGCGCCTGGGTGCGCGGCCGCTCCGCGGTCTCGCGGTGCAGCAGCCGGTCGACCTCCGGTTTGGAGAGCGGCACCGGCTTGTTGCGGGAACCGACGAAGCCGGTCACCCCCGGGGTGTTCTTGACCAGCCCCCAGGCATCGTCGGTCATCTCCATGTTGACCAGGACGTAGCCGGGCATCGTCCGTTTCTCGGTCTGGACTCTCTGCCCGTCCTTCATCTCGGAGACCTGCTCGGTGGGGACGACGACCTGGCGCACGTTGCGGTCCTGGCTCATCGTCTGCACCCGGTGCTCGAGGTTGTGCTTGACCTTGTTCTCGTGCCCGGAGTAGGTGTTGATCACGTACCAGCGATACATCGTTAGGAAGCCTTTCTATGGGATCCGCTCAGAGGATCCGCTTGATCAGGAAGTTGAAGACGGCATCCAGCGCGCCGAGGTAGGCGGCCGCCACGACGACGAAGATGATGGTGACCGCGCTGGCCTGGATCAGAGTGTCGCGGTCGGGCCACTGGACTTTTTTCAGCTCCTGCCAGCAGGAGACGAGGAAGCCGATGACGCCGCCCCGCTGCCGCTCCGCCTGAGCCTGCTTCTGCTTCTGCTTGCGGGCAAGCTGCTCGCGCTCCTGGCGCTTCTGATCCTCGCGCCGCCGCCTCTCCGCCTCCTTGGCGCGCTTGGCTTCGGCGCGGCGCTCAGCGCGTGTCGGCTGAGGAGCGTCGGGGGTCTCCAGCTGGGTCTCGGAGGCGCCCGCCGCGATCCCGGCTTCGACCGCTTCCGCCTCGGCGACTTCGCCGGAGCGCGGCACCTGCGTGTCGTGCTGGGCCTTCGAGTCCCCGTCGCCGGAGCGTCTCTGCTCCTGCGCTTCGCGGGCCCGCCGCTCCGCCTTGCGCTGTGCGCGGGTCTTGGCCATCTACCGCGTCTCTTTGTGGGGCGTGTGGCGCCCGCACCAACGGCAGAACTTGCGCAGCTCGACGCGGTCCGGCGAGTTGCGCCGGGACTTGTTGGTCTGGTAGTTGCGCCGCTTGCACTCCTCGCAAGCCAGCGTCACCGCGATGCGGACATCTCCGCGAGCCATGTCTCCTCGTTCACGTACGGACGCCGTTACAAAGGAAAACCCCGGGCCGAAGCGCGCGAGGCTGAGCCGAAGAATAGCGGTCCGCAGCGGCTCGGCGCGACCTGGTGAGCCCACTAGAGGCCCAAGGTCTTGGCGATCCTAGAAGCGGCTGTCGTCGCTGTTCTCGCCGTTGAGCACCGCGTGGCCGTCCCGCACGGCGATCGTGTCGCCGGGCCCGGCAACGACGCGCTTGACATCCGCCCTACTGCCCGGCAGGCGCCCCCGGCTGAGGGACAGCCGGCGACACGGGCGCGCCGGCGGGGGCGGCTGGTGCGGCCGCCTTGGGCTTGGGGGCGTTGCTGCAGAGCTCGACTACGTAGCCCTCGCGGCAGTCCGTCTTGGCTCTCCAGCGATCCTGAAAGTCTCTGACGAACGTCGCCAGCTTCGTCTGCTGGCCCTGCTGCTCGAGCAGCGCTCTGATCTGCGCCCTGGCCTTGGCGAGCGAGCTTCCCTCCCCGAACTGTCTTTTGTTTCTCCGGTAGTAGCTCTGGATCTGGGCGTCGGTGACCGGCGACAAGCTGGTCTGGATCTTTCTCGTCAGTGCGGAGGCAAACGCCTGTATGCGGACGCGCTCGAGCACGTCGTCTTCGGTCATCCCCGACTGTCTCAGGAATCTCTGGAACGCCGCTTCGTTTCTGAACGACTGTCTCTTCGTCGCGGCGAGCTGTCTCTTGACGTCCGCGTCTGTGACGGTGACGCCCTGCTCCTCCGCCTCCTTCTCGATCCAGAGGTTCTGGATCAGCGTGCCCATGGTCTGCTGAACGAGCGTTTCGTTCTGCTGTCTGCACTGGGCGCGCAGCGTGACGTCGGTCGGCTTGGGCTGGCCTCTCGCCGGTCTCGACTTGGCACGCAGCTCGGCGATGCATCTCGTGAAGGTCGGCGGATCGGGGACCACGGCGGCGGCGCCCTGCGAGCCCCGCGCGGAGATCAAGGCCCACTTCGCGTAGTCAGCTCTGGTGATCGAGCTGCCGTCGACGCTCGCGACCGCGTCCCCCGGGATCGCGCCGCCGCCGTCGCGTAGGGCGATGGCCCAAACCAAGACGGCGAGGATGAGCGCGCTCGCGAGCAGGACCCACACCCGGGGATCGACTCTTCTAGCGAAGGACTGTCTGCGGGCACCGGCTCTTCCGGCAGGGGAGGACTGGGGGGTGGGGTCACTCATGGAAGGAAGCCCGGGCCGTCTGCGGGGGCGACGGGCAGCTGAGTCGTCGAGGAACCCTCGTCTCCTCCGCAGCCGGAAACAAGCGCAAGCAAAACTCCCACCGCTAAAGGACCCCTCGCCCCCATTGAGATGAGCTTATACAGAGACCTAAAGAGAAGATGAAGCGACGCGGGCGTGATCGCGAACCAGGGCGGCGGAGCGTTCGGGCTGCTCCAACTCGATGCAACCGCCTGGGCCTCGGAGATATTCGCTAAGCCCGGGACGAGACTCGAACTCGTGACCCCTTCCTTACCATGGAAGTGCTCTACCAACTGAGCTACCCGGGCGGGATGGCTTTAACAAGCCAAAACTACGCGCGTGGCATTGCGGTTTGCGTGAGTGCCATGGGACACAGATGGGAGACCAATTGAAGGATTCGGTGTTCCAGCCGCTGCCGTGGAACTCCTGTCGCCGCCTTGCCATCACGGCGATCTTAAGGGTTCGAGGCGGGCCTCGAAGGGCGCGGTCTAGCGTCCGATGCTGGGATCGCGCCCCGACCAGACCAGGGCACGGGCCCGTTCGATCTCCGCCACCGGATCGATCGGCTCGCCGCGATCTTGGAACTCGGCCAGCTCCTCGGAGTAGGTCTCGTCGAGGACGCGAATGCTGTGGCCCTGGATTCTGGCGAGGCGCTGCAGGTTCATGCCAGAGGCCAGCATCAGGGCGGAATGGGTATGACGACCGAGGTCGTAGGGGCGCGTGGCGGCGAGGCCGGCGACGCTTTCGCGCGCGTCCTCGGGCCGCGGGAGTCCTTCGCGCCAGCTTCCCCACTCTGCCTCAACGCGCCGAAGCGCGGGAACGAAGTGGCGGGAGCGGTAGTTGCGCCAGTCGGTCTCGACCCAGTGCTCGCCGGTGGGCGGGCGAAAGACGTGCTCTTCAGATGAAGCATTGCTGAGCTTGCGCAGCGCGGCGAGATCCGCTTGCAGCGGCGCCAGTAGAGGGGCTGTGCGATCTCGATCAGTCTTGGTTCGATCGATGATCGCGCTGCCGCTCAGCCCACGGGCGATGAGCACCCTTCCCTCGATGTCACGCCAGCGCAGCGCCAGGGCCTCGCCGGGACGGCAGCCGGTCATCTCCATGAAGCTGACCAGGAGGGCGTCGCGGATCGCCGCCAAGTGCTTGCCCTCCCCGACCCGCCGCGAGCCGACCAGGAGCTGGAAGCGCACCCGCTCGACGACGACCGGGCCCCAGACCAGGGGGCGGCGGCGGCGCTTGGCCGATGGCTTATCGAGCAGAGCGACAGGGTTGAGCGTCACACCCGTGGTCCGTGAGCGGCGACCGGCCTCGCGAAAGACACTTGAAAGGATGCTCATCGCCTTGATCACGGTCGGGGCGCCGGCGCCGGAGCGCTCCAGCTCGTCCTGCCACTCAACCAGGTCCTCAGCGTCGAGCTGGGCGATCGGGCGATCGCCGAGCCGGTGGAGGATGTGCTTGTTGTAGACAGCGGAGTCGCGCTCCCAAGTCTTCATGGCGAGCCGGCGCTTGGCGCGCGGGGCCCAAACGTCGGCGACGAAGACGGCGAGACTCAGCTCGCCGGCGCCGGCCGTGGCCAATCGCTGATCGGCCTCCTGGGATTGGCGAACCTGCTGGTAGAAGCGACGAGCGCCATGTTCACCCAAAAGGCGGCGAAAGGAGCGGCTGGCGTGCTTTTCGCCCTCATACCAGCGAACGCGGTAGCGCTTCTCACCGCTGGGGGTGAAGTAATACTCGATGCCCTGCTCTTGGCGGGGCATGGTTCAGCTGAGCGCCAACTCGCCCAGCGAGCGACGCTCGCTACCTTGCAACTGGCGGCCGACGCGGCCGGGAACGCGTACCCTGAGCTGGATCTCATCCATCCATGCTGCCCAACTCTCCTCGGAGATCAAGATCGAGCCGCGTGCGGTTCGCGAGGGCCGTACGGCCTTAAGCTCGCCTCGCGCGGCAGCCTTCAAGATCGTGCGATAGGGAACGCGAGTTCGTCGCGCCCATTCCTTCGCGGTCCAATAGCAATAGGTCTCCTCAATCGGCCTATCCATGCATATAAGACGTTTACAGGGAGAGTTTCGCCCCCCTGAACCGATCACTCCGTGTGCAAACGGCCTCAAGTGAAGCGCTCAGAATCGGCGCTCTCGTCGGGCTCATTGAGGTAGTCGACCTGCTTGGGCGCCTGCGGCCTTGGCATCGGCAGGGGCTCGGTCGACTCCGCCTCGGGCAACACGCCCATGGCGCTCGGCGCTTGTGTGACGCGCAGCCGCGCGGCGCGCCCGCGGCGAATGACCCAGGCGCTGCCCGGCGGCTGGCGGCGGATCCCGTCGGGATCAATCCGGAGGCGATCCACCAGGCGCGAGGAGCCTGCGCGCGCATGCACCCCTCCTCATAGCGTCGGGTCAACTCGACCTCCCGCTTCATCCCGGCCAGACCGACGATCTCCTCCGGCTCGTTGACCGCGTGGACGATCACGGTCTCGACCGAGCCGAGAATGCGGTCGCGCTGCTCGTGGTCGCCCATACCCGACGGCGTCTGTGGCGCCATCACCAAGCCGACGTTGAAGCCGCGCGCCTGCTCGACCTTGACCGCGATGTCGCTGCTGCGGGCGATCGCCGAGAACTCGTCGACGAAGAGCACGCAGAGGCGCTCGCGCGGCTTGCGCTGGGGAGAAGTAGTGCGCGAAGTCGGCGAAGAGCAGCCGCGCGAGGCTGAATGCGTCCTCGCCCAACGCCACCGAGTCGAGCAGGAAGTAGGCCGCGTCGGCGCCCTCCCAGGACCACTTGCCGTCGAGAACGGAGCCGAGCTGGCCGAAGAACGCCTCGTAGCACATCCGCACCTGGCTTACCTTCTCGCGCGGCAGCGCCCTGACCGCGCCCGATTCCGCGTGCGCGATCAGCAGCGTCTCGTAATCCAGTCGCGAGAGTAGCTCGACACTGGAGCGAGGCGGACCGTCGGGGTGGTTGCAGGCCAGCTGCAGCGCCGTCTTCGCGATGTCGCGGTAGTAGGCGGCCGGTCCCTCGGTGGCAAAGTCGACCACCTCCAGCAGACGGTTAACGATCCCCCGCCAATCGCCCCGCCAAGCATCGAAGCGCTCGTTGGGGAATACCTGAGCCCGCCGGCCCGCCTCGCCCATCAGGCCGACAAAGCGCTCAGCCGTCTTCCGGTCCTCCTTCGGATCGAGATAGAAGACCGGCACGTCGCTCTTCGACGCCACCTCATAGGCGATTCGCATTGAAGTCTCGGTCTTGCCCATGCCGCTGGCGCCGAGAACCACCGCGTGGCGCGGGATTGACTCGAAAGGCCAGACGAAGTTCGCGCCGCCATCCATAGGCAGCGCCCGTTCGCCGGCGAGCCGACGTCCCAAGACGACGCCCTCAGGGGCCTGAGCCGGTCCCGCTCCGCGCCTTAGCGAAGACCCCGCGAGCCAGCGTCTGCCGTTCGTCTTCGCCTGGGCGTGCATAGGCGACCCACAGCACGCTGCGCGTGCCACAAATGGGAGTCCTGCGCGCTCAGGCGACGCCGCTGCGCCAAGGCTCGAGGTCTACCGCCCCAAACGCCAGCCGCACTTCCTCCCTAGCGTCACTGAGCTGCCAGGCCGCTGAGGATCGCGCCGGCGGCGATCGCTGCAAGCCCTATGCGCTGCGCATAGGGCTCCTTACGGCCCTCGCGGGTTCCGCGATCGCCTCAACCGGCGCATCCACGGCCTTCGTCAACTCAGCGACGAAGGGAGGCAGTCATCGCCACTACAGTGCCGGCCCCGCGGGGAAAACGGCAATCCCGCGCCGAAAGGCTCGCCGAAACGATCTACACGACGCACCGTCGTCGCCTCTTCACGATCGCCAAACACAACTGCACCAACGCCGAGGACGCCGAAGAGGCGCTGCAGGACGCCTTCATCGCATTCATCCGTCACTTCGATCCCGATGGAGAGGCACCGCCGCTGGCCTGGCTGACCCTCACCCTAAAGCGCGAGTGCTGGGCTCACTACCGCCGCGAGCAGCTCGGCCGCAGACTCGGCCAAGAGCCGAGCCGGCAGGACCTAAAGGGCGCTCACCCCGAGGCGATCCCCGACCTGCGGCGGCTTCCGGAAGAGCTCACCGAGCTGCACGAAGGCGTGGCCAAGGTACGGGTGCAGCTCGCCGAGCTGAAGCCCCACGAGCGCCGCGCCATCGGCCTGCTGGCGCTCGGCTACAGCTACCGCGAAATCTGCGAGATCACCGGCTGGACCTACACCAAGGTCAATCGCTGCATCTCCGAAGGCCGGGCGCGGTTGCGAGAGCTGGACTGCCAGGGCAACGACGCCAACCGCCGCTAGCGGCGGCGCACGGGGGCGAAGCTCAGCCGCGGACGGCTCACTCTCACATGGAACCCGATAAGGGCGAGCACGACGCCGATGTCCTCTACCAGCTTGCCCTCGCCCTGCTCGAGCTACTCGGTCGTCCAGTCGACCTCGAGCTCGAACTCGAGCACTCCCAGGGTAATGGCGGCCTGGCGCTTCACGGCACTCTGCTGCGTGCCTTCGAACCACCCTTCCACCCCCTCTCGCCGACCCTCGGCATCGCGATCGGCGCCCATTACGTAAGCATCCGCGTCGCGGGAATCGAAGACATCGTCTGCCGTCGATCGGGAGACAAGCACCAGGTGCTCCACAGCCTCCACGTCCTACTCAGCAACGGCGACGCGCTTCACATCAAGGTGCCCTGACAGACGCCCGGCTGAGCAAGCGACAACTCGCGCTCGGCATCAGAGCCCGGGTGGATGGCTGGCGACGAAGCCCACCGAGGACTGATCGCCAAAGGCCGGCCCGTGAGCGAAGTGGGAGCTTGCCGGTGCCCCAGTCGCGGCCGTCAATCGTGACGAAGACGTGACCGGGATTCGACCAGATCGTTACGTGGCGACCCGGGCCGGATGGGTAGGCGGCGCCGAGCAGGTCCGAGCGCATCCACCCGGGTCCTTGTAGCCCGAGAGGACCAGCAGCCAGCGCACCGGGCCGGAGCAGTCAAGGCCCTCCTCAGATGCACCGAAGGTCTGGCGGCCCTGGGCGCTCCAGCAGCAGCTGCCCCCCGAGGGGCCCGGCTTCGCGGCATGCCCACCGCCCCAGCAATAATGGATGCGCTGGCTCTCGATCCATCGGGCGACGTAATCGATCCGCGCCAGCGGATCGGCGGGCAGCTCGCCAAGCGGTCCCGAGAGAACCGGGCGGCACACCTCGGCCGCGTCGAAGCCGGCTGCGGCCTGCAGCACCTCCTGCACGTACCAGTCGGCGTGGTTGTAGGCGAAGAGGGCGGCATGCCAATTGCCCGGTGCGCCGGAGGCGTGCAGGACGTTGGCGATGGCGAAGACCGAGTCGGGGACGCTGTAGACGTCGCGACGGCCGTCGCCGTCGGCATCGACCCCATAGGCGCCCCAGGTCCCAGTGAGGAACTGACCAGGACCGGCGGCGCCGGCCGAATTCGTCCCCGAGCGCACGCCAGGCAAGGTCGAGCAGCCGAAGTCCGACTCGATCTTGTGCACCGCGGCTATGACCGAGAGGCCCGGGGACCGAGTCTGTACTAAGTCGCCGCTCTCTCCAACCACGGTACGTAGGTGACCGGAACCCCCTTGCCCGCATCGCCGGTGACGATGCAGGCCGAGCCGTCGGCCGACGAGCTGGCGGAGGCGACGCGAAGAACACCGCCCGCAGGCCAAGCGCGAAGAAGACGAAGAGCACCGCGGTGGCCAGGTAGCGCGGAGCGGCGGCCGAGTAGCGGGCCCGCCGCACGCTCTCCCAACCGGGAACGACCCGACCTGCGATCGTGCCGATCGGCTCTGAGACGCGGCCTTGCACTGCTACCTCTCAAAGCCAAACTCCTCTCTCCCACCCGAAGCGCCGCTGTCGCTTTGCGGCGGCGGCTCGCTCGGGGGGAGAGAGGCAGTGACCGGAGCCGGATCCACAACGGGAGCCGGGACGTCCACGGGTGAGCTGACCGGCGCCGGGTCCGTGATGGTTCTTTCGCGCTCGGGCTCATGATGAGGACGGGTTGGGGCTCGCGCCGGGGGGCTTCGGCCTTGGCTCGGGATCGGGGGGACGCCGCGGCACCGCTGGGGCGGGCGAAGCCGCGGCGCTCACAACCGCGGCCCCGGCACCCAAGCCGAGGACCGCCAACCGCCGCGGAGACGACGAAGGGGCGGCGAGGACAGCGCCCTCGCTCACAGAGTCCGGCGGCAGCAGCTTGGCCGCCAGACCCTCCCCGTCGTCAATCCCAGCGGAGCCAGAGTCCCCCACGCCGATCGTCTCGGTGAGGAGCGACTCGTCGCCGAGCACGAAGACGTCGTTTTGCTTTCGTCCCATCATCCGTTCCTTTCGGCGATAAGACGACCGCTGAGAAAGCTTCGATACCCCGGAGGGTGGTGACAAGCTCGCGCCGCTTGCCGAGCGCACTCATATGCAGGAGGAAACCCCTGGTCCGTTCGCTACTCAGCCGTGAAAGCCAAACGACTCCGTGCCGCTGTCGCCCCGCCTCCCGATCCAGAGCCGCTCGGCGCGCCGCCCGAGGGTGCCGGAGACGAAGAGCTGGGCGTCGGGGAGGGGACTGGAGCCGGTGCAGAGGCCGACGAGGAGGAGGGGCTGCCCTCGATCCCAAACTCGGCTTGGCTCTCCTGAGCCGGGGTCGGAGTCGGGGCGGGCGTGAGAGAAGAGTCGGGCTGCGAAATCTTCTCAGTCGTGGAGTCAGGTGGTAGGGCGGAATCGGATACCGGCTCAGGAGCAGATGCGCTCGGCGCCGTCGGCGGGTCGGAGACCGTCTTCACCTGCGCGGGTGGCGGATCCTGACTAGCGGGAGCCGTGACTCCGATCCCCGGCCCGACTATGCCGGTCGCCAGACAGGTCGCCGTCGTCGCAGCCCCGGCGGTGCAGATCGCCGCGATTTTCTGACCCGTTCCCGCCAGCGCGGGCGCGGCGGCGCGCGTCGGCGGACTGAAAGGCGCCCGTCACCTTAAAAGCGGCGAGACTAAAAGCGGCGAGACGAAGCTTCCCCGCACCGGCCTGAGCGCCATGGGCCACATCGCCAGCCCAATTCGCCAGCTGATCGAAGACACCCATCTTGCCGCCCATGTGAGTGGTCGAAGCGCCGACAAAAAGCGCGCTGCTGCCGAACTCGTGAAGGGTGTCGTGAAGGCTCGCAAAAACGACTTGCACGAGCCGCAATGCTTGAAATGGGTCCGCAGGATCTCTGCTTCGCTCTCGCTCGCGAGCCCGCTGGTCTGCTTCTCGAACAAGGAGTGACGGGCGAGCTCGCGCATCTCCGGACAGAACTCCGCACCCTTCGATCGCTTCGAGACGCTTCTTCACCTGACGAGTTGCGCGCAGAACGAGCTTCTTGGCCGCCGGCAGACTGATCTGCAGGTGGCGGGCGATCTCGGGAACCGTGAGGCCAAGACCGAAGCGCAGGACGATCGCCTCGCGATAGTTGCCTCGCATGCGCTACAGGGCCTCTTGAAGGCGGGTGGCGTCCTCACTGCTCTCGGCGCGCTCAAGGGGGATGGCGCCGTCGGTCGCCGCATCCGCGGAAGCGGCGCAGCACGAACGCCTCGCCCAGCGGGCGCAGCCGCTCGCAATCGCGCTCAAAGCTCCGCGACTGCCGCTGGGCGGAGAGTTCATGAACTACCTCTGCCGCCTCCATCACATTCACCCCCGAACGTTGAACTTTCTTGAGCATAGCCCCGGCAGAGGGTCCGGCGCCAAGGTGCCGGACCCTCCAACCGAAGCGGAATCGCAGCTAGGAATCGTCCTCACTGCCGCCTCTGCCATTGCCTTCGCGGCCCTCGCCGCCTTCCTTGGCCCGGCCACGTCCATTGCCGCCGCCGAGGAAGTCGATGCGATCGGCGGCGATGGAGTGCTCGGAGCGCTTGGAGCCATCCGTCTCCCACTCGCGGAAGCGCAGCTGGCCGATCACGGCCACCTGCCGACCCTTGGAGAGGTACTCCTCGCAAACCTCGCCCTGCCGGCCAAAGGCCGACACGTTGATGAAGAGGGGCGATTCCTTGCGACCGTTGCTCTCCGCTACACGCAGGGAACAGACCTTCGAATCGCCTCGCTCCCTCATTTCGGGATCCTTGGTCAGGGTCCCAATCAGCGTCACTGTGTTCATTTGTCACTTCTCCTTCCGAGCCCGCAGGCTCCTTTATTGGTCAACTTGCCCTCGCAAGACTCGAAAGGCGCTCCCATGCCGGCACCACCCCCGCCCGTGAGCTGCGCTGAGGCGCCGTGGCGTCAAGACGCGCGACGTAGACCTCCCCCGCCCCGAGGCGCTGCAGCTAAGCGGGGTTGACCTCGAATCGGTACCCCCGCGTACGCGTGCCTTCATCGGCTGGACGACCGAGACGATCGACCCGGATCGTCGTCTGCCAAGTGGGCACCGTCCCGATTAGCTGGGAGACCCACTCCGCGTCGATCTGCTCGCCGATCCGGTGGGAGACGATCGATTCCACCGTGGCGCCGATCCGCTCGCGCACCGCGGGCCCGGCGGCACGCAGATCGGCAAGTGTCTGGGTGCCGACGGCGACGCTGAACCCAGCCGCGCGACCGCGGGCGTAGAGGCGGTCGAGCGCCGAAGCCTCCAGCGCCCCAAACTCATCCACCGCGACGAAGGTCCCAACGCCCTCGCCGATCAAAGCGCTGGCCGTGGCGCCCAAGTCGAGCAGCGCCATCTGCGCGATCGCGCGACCAATGTTGCCGGTCCGATCGGTGTCGAAGCGGAAGTAGACGACCTCCCGCCGCCGAATCAAGCAGACCGCGGCGCTCGGCGGCGGCGATCTGCAGGTCGGCGCCGGCACGGCGATCCTCGATGCGCTCATGAATTCCCCAGCCGAGCACCGTGAGCAGACAGCCGAGCCCGAAAGCAACGCAGGCCGCGCCCACGGCAAGCGAAGGCGCCGGCGCCGCGAGCGCAACCACAATCGCAAGGGCAACCGGTAACCCAAGAAGCCCCCAGGTCCACGATCGCCGGCGCGAGCACAAGTAGAGCGCGCAGGCGGCTCCACTCAGCGCACCCGCAGTCAAGCCGATCGCCGTGCCGGAGATCAACCCGTGCCCGTCGCCGAGGCCATGCAAGGCAAACGGCTGCGGGAGCGCAGGCGGCTGCGGTCTCAAGCTCTTCACCACCGACAAGACGCGCGGTGGGGCCGCAGCGTCCCACCGGCGCGCGGCAGCCGACATCACAAGCGCCGAGCTACTACGGTCCTTCAATGGCCAGGGGCGGCAGGACGATGGAAGACAAGACGACGGGCGGGCGCGAGCCCAAGCAGCGCAACCTGATCGTCGAGATCGTCGGCATCGTCGCTGTTGCGCTGCTGCTCGCGTTCCTGATCCAGCTCTTTCTCGTCAAGACTTACCGCATCCCAAGCGAGTCGATGGAGCCGACGCTCGACATCGGTCAGCGCGTGCTCGTGAACCGGATCGGAACACACTTCGGCGACCCATCGGTCGGCGACATCGTCGTCTTCCACCCGCCCGCCGGAGCCGACTTGGGACCGCCGATTTGCGGAGCCCCAAACCAGGGCTACCACACGCCAAGCCCCTGCTCGACGCCAACGACAGAGAGCTCGAGCCAAACGTTCATCAAGCGCGTCGTCGGGGTGGGCGGCGATCGCATCTCGATCCGAGACGGCCACGTCATCCGCAACGGCGAGCCTGAAGATGACCCGTACATTCGACCGTGCGGGAGCGGCCTAGGTTGCGACTTTCCGGCCCCGATAACCGTGCCCGAGGGCAGCTTCTTCATGATGGGCGACAACCGCGGCGCGTCCGACGACAGCCGCTACTGGGGACCGGTGCCGAAGGATTGGATCATCGGTAAGGCATTCGCGACTTACTGGCCGCCAAACCGGATTGGCATCTTCTAGCCGATCGGCACGAGCGGCGGGTGGCGACTCGCGAGAGTCAAGATCTTGTGCCCACAGGGCGCCCAGAGTCGCGCCCTCGGCTGGCGAGGCGCTTCAGCGCGACGAGGTCGGGCGAGAGAGACTGACAGCAAAATCTGCTATCTGAAAATACAAAGATCGCTATACTGAAAACATGAACTCCGCTACAAAACGCAAGACCTCGTTCGAGATCGACACAGTGAAGGTCGCGGCTGCCAAGGACATCCTCGGCACCAAGACCCTGACCGACACCGTCGACGCCGCCCTCTCGGAGGTGGTGAAGCTGCAGCAACGCCGGAGGTTACTTGAGCTGCTGTCTACCCCGGGTGCGTTGGAGCTCGACGACCCCGAGGTCATGGGCGGCGCTTGGCGCTGAGTCCGGTGGCGACTTTCCTCGTCGACAAGAGCGCCCTTGCCCGTCGGCAGACCCGAGCCAAGGTTCGTGAAGTGCTGGACCCCTTGCTGCTGGAGGGAGAAGTCGCAACCTGCGGAATCGTCGATCTCGAGGTTCTCTACAGCGCCAGCAGCCCGAGCAACTATCGAGCCACAGCGGAGTCCCTGCGAGGAATGCCGCGGATAGCGGTCGACGAGAGCGCGATCGAACGAGCGCTTGAAGTTCAGGCGAAGCTGGCCGATCGCTCCCAGCACCGAGCCGTGCCGCTGCCCGACCTGCTGGTCGCCGCTTGCGCGGAGCGGGGGGGGCTAGCGGTTCTCCACTACGACGCCGACTTCGAGCGGATCGCGAAGCTCACCGGCCAACGCGTGCAGTGGATAGTGCCACGCGGCAGCGTGTCATAGGGCTCTCATAAGAGGGGGTCAGCGGCGGCTCGGGCGGCGCAGCGGCCTGCTCGGCAGCGGCGGCAATCAGCAGGTCGGCAGGCGGGAGAGGCTGGAGCGCTCAGGCGCTCTCGCACGAGGCCGTGACGCTTGAGGACAGCTGAGGCAAGCGAGAACCAGATGCCCGGCTGACCGTCAGGTGGATGGTCAGCTCACCCGCCGCCGCGGGAAGCTCGTGGTGGAAGGTGACCTCGGTGCGGCGCCCAGCCCGGCGGCGGATCGTCAGCCCTGGGAAGGTGCCGCCGTAGGTCCACATCCTCGTCGTGCTGGTCGTCGCCCGACGGCGCGGTGGAGGCTGGCGCGGGATACGGATAGTCCGCTCCCGACGCAAAGCCGGGGACGAAAGCCGCCAGGGCGAGGGCGGCCGTCCCCACGGCCAGGCTCGCGGCCCTGACGGGTGCCTTTCCAGAAAGACGCTGCTTCAAGATGATTCCTTTCCGCACCGGTTCCCCGACGGCGCAATGACTGACGATTGAAAGCGGCCCGGCAACTATTACGAGATCTCCACCGAATCAAGACGATCGGTGGGGTCCCTGCCGCCAGGCGCCAGTTGCTCGCGCCGGGCGATCTCCCGCCAAGCGATGGACAGCGACGACATGCCGAGCTCTGCCCGCAGCTTGGTGGCCTGATCGATTCGCGCCTGCGTATCCATCCCTCCCTTCTCGGGGGCGATCGCCCACTCCAGCTCCCGCGCGATCCACCACGCGTTGTGGTGAAGCCTGGCGCGCCTCACCCGAGGGCGCTCCTTGGGTGGGTGACCTCCACACTGGCAGGGGAACCGCTCGAATAGGTGATCCTGGGCCATGTGCCCCTGTTGGCTGCCGCGAAGCGCTCCGAGAACTGCGGGGTGGTAGATCTGGATCCTGAAGCGCTGCCCTTCCTCCACGTTGGGAGGAAGATCGGGCGAAGGGAAGAGGAACAGAGATCGCTCGTGTCCGACGCAGACCGAGTCGACGCCGTCAGCCAGGGCACCCTGCCAGAGCCGACCGAGGCCCGAAACGATGACCCGCTTCCCGGTGCGCTCTTGGAGCTTCTCGGCGAGGACCCGGATGCCCATGTACTGGGTCTCCGACTGAGAGAAGGCCACGAGACTCAGCCAATAGCCGTTCACCGGAAGCTCGGAATATGCGTCGGCCAGCCAAGCGATGTCCCGATTGCGCAGGTTGAAGGGCCATATCGTGATCTGGGCGTAGATCCCGCGCTTGACGTCGCCGAACAGCTCCTCTCGACCCATCCAGTGCCCGGCCACCTCGCACGCCCTCCGGGCGAGCGACAGATCGCCCTGACGGCCTCGTCCCGTCAGGTCGTAGTAGATGTGACCGGGGATGAGCAGCTCGCTGGCGCCGGCCACGATTTGCGAGGAGAGCCAAGCCTGCGGAAGCGTGTCCAGGTCCTCTGAAGAGACCTCCTCTTTCGGATTCCAAACCCTCTCCTTGAGCGAGTAGTCAAACGCGGAGAAGGGACGACGCCTGGCGGAGTGCGTGAGGGGCAGCTGGTTGCGCCAGGGCTCCGGGTCGAGGAAGAGGCCCAACCCTCTAGCCCGTATCCGGTCGATGACGCTCCGGCGGCGTCTTATCGCCACCAAAGGCAGGGCCACCTCCTCGATCGCGGACCTATCTACGGCGGCAAGCTGATATTTGGCGCCGCTGCCGAGCCAGAGGACCAACCGCCGGGTGCTCTCCGTGCGTCGAGATGCAGGAGCCGCCTGGGACGAGCGTGTGAGCAAGGGGGGAGCGCCTCACTCCGGCTCGGGGTGGCGCAGTTTGAGCGCCTCTCTCATCATCTCCCCGTCGATGCGGTCGGCGTCCGCGAGGTCGGCGATCGTCTGCGCGAGCCGCAGCACCCGGTCATGGGTGCGCCCGCTGAGTCGCCAGCGGGAGTAGAACTCCGCCAAGAGGTCCGAGGCGTCGGTGCTGAGATCGCATCTACGCGCCTCCCCCGGGGTCATCTCCGCATTGCACCGACCTGGGCCCAGCCGGTCCTCCTGGCGCTCTCGGGCACGGGCGACTCGCTCGCGAATGTCCACCGAGCTTTCCCCCGGCTCGCCGGCGATCTCCTCCGCGGTCGGCTGTTTGACCATCGCGAGAATGTCGATGCGGTCGGCGACGGCTCCGCTGAGCCGCCCTCGGTAGCGCTGCACCGCAGTCGGGGAGCAGGTGCAATCGATGTCGTCGTCCCCTCGTCCACACGGACACGGGTTGGCGGCGGCGACCAGCATGAAACGGCAGGGGAACTCGCGCCAGGATCCCGAGCGCGAGATCGACACCGCGCCCGACTCCAGCGGATCGCGCAGCGCCTCCAGTGTGTCCCGCCGGAACTCGCAGAACTCGTCGAGGAAGACAACGCCGCGGTGAGCGAGGGTGATCTCGCCGGGGTTAGGAGGATTGCCCCCTCCCACGAGCCCCATCACACTGATCGTGTGATGGGGCGCGCGGAAGGGTCGCCCGCGGACGGATCTGTCACCCAGCTCACCGCAGGCGCTGGCGATCCTCGCCACCTCGAGGGCCTCGTCATAGGCAAGCGGCGGCATGATCGACGGCATCCGGCGAGCGGCAAGGGACTTTCCGGCGCCGGGAGGACCGATCATCAACACGCTGTGACCTCCTGCCGCGGCTACCTCGAGCGAGTGGCGAAGATAAGCCTGACCTCGCAGATCGGCGAGATCGGGACCATGGCCGTTGGCGCTCAGCATCAGAGGAAGCGGCTCGGGGCGCTCGGGCACCCAATCGCCAGAGGCAAGCTGGGGAAGCTGCGAGAGGCTGTCGAGCGGGATCACGTCGATCTGCTCGGCGAGCACCGCTTCGGCGCCGTTGATCGCCGGCACGACGATTCCCTCCATCTCCTCCTGGCGAGCGGCCTCGGTCATCGCCAGAGCGCCGGGAATGGAGCGCACCGAGCCGTCGAGCGCCAGCTCCCCGGCCATTGCCAATCTGGGTAGCGCCTTCCACTCGAGCTGGCGGGAGGCCGCAAGCAGCGCCACTGCGATCGCGAGGTCGAGTCCGGGCCCAGCCTTGCGCAGACCCGACGGCGCAAGATTTACGGTGATTCGCTGTGTCGGGAACTCGAAGCCACAGTTGATGAGCGCCGCGCGAACCCGCTCGCGAGCTTCCCGGACGGCAAGATCCGGAAGTCCCACGATCGAGAAGGTCGAAGGGTCACCCCCCACATCGACTTCCACGCACACCGGTCGGGCCGAGATGCCGTCCAGGGTGAAGGTCTTAGCTGTGGCGAGCATGCCGCTGGGACTGGTTGAGAGCGAAACGGAGAGTCTTCATAACCCCCAAGACGGGCCTATCTGCCAATGCGGTCCACCCGTCCGAACCCATTCGGTGGGGGCGGCCGAAGGCCACCAAAAGCAGGCCCCATAGGGCGCTGAGAGGGCGCACGTCCCTGCAGGCCTACAGTGCTAGGGTCAAGGCTCGGCCGCCCTCAGAGGCCGACCGAGAGGCCCTTCCGCGTCCGCCACGACAGAGTCGACGGCCAAGGCAAGGTCAGCCTGCGCCACGACTCAAGCTTCATCACATCGGCATTGGCCGTGCCCACAAGGGCAGGGCGATCGAGCTGCTGATCGCAGATCGCGACATCCGCGTCCTCGACCTGAGGACGGGCGAGCTGATCCGGGCGCTCACCCTCGATCCGAGCCGCGACTACCAGTCGATCGGAGGGGGCTGAGGTGTCTACGATGTCGCGAGACATCTGTCTCCGATGTCGCGACACATCACAAAAGTGGCGAGGGCGGGATTCGAACCCGCGACCTTCGGGTTATGAGCCCTAGCGTACAAGGAGAGATCAGAAGCATTCAGCTCTCCGATGCCGTTTCAGGTCTTCTTAGATCAGCGGAGTTCAGCTCAGGATGGGCCCTGAATGGGCCTTCAAAAGCGCGTTCGACCAGCGCCGCTTCATGAGGACTCGGCGCGTAATCGGCGTAGATCAGCGTAGTTTTGAAATCGCGGTGGCCCATCCACTCCTGAAGCGTGCGCAACGTCGTGGAAGCGCACCAGGCGTACACGAGCGCGCTGAAGGGCTTGTTTGAAGCGCTTGCGCAACTTCGACGCATCCAAAGGATGACCGGTATGCGGATGAGCGAAAACGAGATCCTGATCCGCCCGATAGCTGGAGCCTTCAAAATGATGCTTCAGCTCATCGGAAACCCTTGAAGCGAGAGGGACGGAGCGGGAGGCTCGGCGTGACTTCGGAGTTCCAAACTCCTGACGAGTGTAGTTACGACGAACTCGGAGCCGCTCAGACGGCCAATCGACATCGAGCCATCGCAAAGCGATGAGCTCCCCCTGACGCAAACCGGTCATCGCGGCGGCGAGGTAGAGAGCTCTCTCCGTCGGACCCAAAGCGTCATCGGGCACGGCGCGAAGCAAAGCATCCAATTGGGGCAAATCCAAATAGCGAATATCAGGATCGACTCCTTGAGGTCGAGGTCGATCGACACTCGATACCGGATTGGAGTCGATCCAGCCACGCTTCGTTGCATAAGCGAACAATCCATGAAGAAACGCAAGCTGATTCGTGATCGTTTTGGTCGCAAGGCCTTCGCGCTTTTTCACCATCAGAAAAGCTGAAATCTGCTCAGACGAAACGCGGACGAGAGATTGACGATCGAAGAAGGGACCCACGTGCTTACGCACCATCGAACGATAATCGTCGGCTTTCGCTCCAAGACATACTCCAAATGATCCAGGTAGAACTCGGCCGCCGGCGAGACCGTCATGGCCGAGCGAATAACTGGACGCTCATGATCCAGGCGCCGGCGTAGCTCACACTCCGCCTGCGCACGTGTCAAACCATCAGACTCGCCGCGCGAGCGCTTCGGCCCTAACTTGCGCTTGACACGCCGGCCGTTCGAGTACCAACGGCCGTACCAAGCCTCACGGCCGGTGGCATCCCGGCGAACGAAGAGAGAACCGGAACCGTACGAGCGGCGTGAAGAAGACACGTCCTAATGATGAAAAGCCAACGAAGAAGGTCGAGCGTCACCAGCCTCCAGCTGCTCGACCCATCTACCGATCGCCTCCGCGCGATAGCGTCGATAACGACCCAGAGTCACCGTTGGGATATGCCCTTGGCGCGACTGCTCGTATACCCAACTAACCGGAACGCCCAACAGCTCCGCGACTTCTGCGGCGGTCAACAGAGATCTCGACACGTCTGCAAGACGGCGCGCGCAAGCGTTTCGACCCCCAGAAAAGTCGAGGAGATCAGGCGCGAAGCGACGGAGCTGGGCCTGGTGGCAGCGGGGACAGGAACACTCGGGGATCGAAAGACCAGTCTTCTCACACCGGACCACGATCCCAAGACGAATGCGAGCGTGGGACGGTCCCCCTTGCACTCCAAAGAAAAGGCCCGCCGAAGCGGGCCTTTTCCCTCCCATATCTCGAATCGAACTAGTTCTCCTGATCGTCGTCCTCCAGGACGCGAAGGGCGGCGCGCAGTCGCTCCCGCTCCTCAACGTCCTCGGGCATAAGAACCGGGGGCTGCGCGAGGCGCTGCTTGATCTGGGCCTTCAGAACGGGGATGAGCAGCTTCATTTCATGTCCTCCTCACGGGCAGAAAGCGGAAAGCTCTGCCAAATCGTGGATGTACAGGGACGGGAACTGGTGCTTCTCCTGCAAGCGGTACAGCTGACGGACGACCACCGAGGGTCCGTAGTAATGCACCGCGCCGTAGACGGCGTGCAGATCCGCAATGTTCTTGGCAGCCTCCGCGTCCGTCTTCGGCGTCAGCTCCATCTCGATCGCATGGGTGACGCCGTCAACCACCACGAGAGCGTCGGGGCGATGATCCGCCAGGAAGCCCTTGAAATAGAGCATCCGCTCAGACGTCCAGATCGCGCCTGGATGGTCCTGCTCCCAAAGCAGACGCGCTGCCGTCAGCAGCGTGTAGTGTATGCGGAGCTTCGCGGGCGGGAGGTTCTCGGAATATGCCCGAGTTCCGAACTTCGGATTCAGCAAATAAGCGCCGCGACGGGTCGCGATTACCCACTCGGACACATGCGAGCCGCACGACACTCTGCGCAGGACACCGCGCTCCTCGAGACGCTGAACAACGCGTCTGGTCGTCGAGTACGTGTGACCGAAGAAACAGTCGAGCTGCACGCAATGCATCCCGCCCTGCTCGAAAGGAAGGCGGACAGCGAGCAGTTCCTGCACACTCATCAGGCCACGCGCCAGATGAGCCAAATCAGCAACCGGATTAAATCCGTCACTCTGAACTGAGAGGTTGTGTTGTGTACGCATGGGCGAAGCGCCGCACGCGAAGCGTGCGAAAATGCGAGCCCGCGTACACAACACAACCTCTCGCGAAGGTGACTCCTCCTCCCCCATAAAACTGCTGCAAAAAGAAAGGCCCGCCGAAGCGGACCTTTCCCGTCTCCATCCAAACCGAGCTCGCAAAACTTCATGGCGTCGAACTAATTCTCTCTCAGAAGCGCCTTCAAAGCCACCAGCGCCGCCTCAACTCTCGCGCGATGCGGATCGTCGGAGGGGGCAGTCACCAGAAAGTCCTCGAAATCCTTCCTGAGAGACGAAAGCAGGGCACTCATAACGCAGATCCTCCTTGTTGGTTGGACGAAGTCAGCGCCTAACGCGCTGGCTCCGCATACTCGGGACGCTCGCGCGTCTCGGGACGCAGCTCGATGTCGACGAGACCTTCGAACTCGTCGACATAAGGCTGGAGCAGGAGGAGCGCCTCCGTCAGCAGGGCCAAGCGGCAGTCGGCATGCCAAAAAGCAGGACCAATCGACAGGCCCTTCTCCGCAAGAGCCAGCTCCCGACGGTCCGTCAAGTCGTCGTAGTGCTGCACGACAAGACGAAGCTCCGCCAGGCGTCGCTCGAGCAAAAGCTCGATCAGTGGTCGGACATCGGAACCGACCGCCTTCATCCCGCCAAAGGCGAGATCCTCCGCAGTGAGATGATGTTGGTGTTGGGTCATGGGCGAAGCGCCGCACGCGAAGCGTGCGAAAATGCGAGCCCTGACCCAACACCAACATCCATCACGATCTTCTCAAAAGTCGCTGGAGACGGTCAATACGCAGTGCCGCGAACTCGTGATCCTTCTTGTCAAAGACCAGATATGGAACTGGCAAATCAAACGGCTGAACGTAGGTCTCCAAAAGGGAAATCAGCTCGTAGCCCTGACCCAACTCAACCGCATAGGCGTCCGCCGCATACTCACGGCGGCGCCAATACATCCCCCAAACACCACGAGAGAACCGAAGAACGGGACCGCAAAGAACGACCCAGATAGCGGCTTTCATCGCAAACGACGAAAGCCCGAAGACCAACCCTGAAGTGGAAGAGCCACCAAAGTCGAGCACGCCGATCTGCGACTTCAGGGGCATCAACCGAGACAGCGCGAGCGCCAAGCGAGAGTCCAACGAATCCACATGATGCGCCTCATGTGCCAACAACGGCTCCAAGACCGCGTGATCAAAAGCACCACGGGACAACATCAGCGCTCGGCCGCGTACAGCAGCAAACGGCAGCGGGTCGTCGAGCACAAGGACGTACCTGAACCGCGCCGCCATAGGGACCTGATCACGCAACGTCGACAGGGCCGCGGAGAGCGCTTCACGCTCCTCATCCGTAGGACGTCGTGCACCCGAAAGACGCCGCCACAAATACGGAGGAAAAAGGGCTACGAAAGCAGCGGAAGCACAGGCAAACGGCGCATAAGCCAACCATATCGAAGCGCTGTCGACGTCAACGGACAAGCCTGTGACTCCTGTCATAACAAATACAACCGCATGGGCGACGGGGACGCGGATATATCTCGCGAGAAACAGCTCGCCGAGAACTGTCACACAAAACAAGAGCAAGCCAAAGAGCTGCAACGAAAAGACAACTCTCCGAACCCTGCTCCAAACCTCTGAAAGCTTCGTTCGAGTTCGCATGGACGAGCCACCGCACGCGAAGCGTGCGAAAATGCGAGTCCCGCGAACTCGAACGAAGTCTCAATCATCCTCATCGAACTCATCCTCCACCGAGGCAATCGAGGACGGTGGCAGACTCAAAATCCCCACATTCTCCCAACCGTGCTTTTTCTTCAGCCGCTCCAAGCAATAACGATTGTTAGAGGTACAGAAGAGCACTACAGCGTGGTGCTCGGGCAAATGTCTCATCACCAGCTTCTCCAAATAGGAGGACTTCGATGGCGAAACTCGCACAAGGATCGCATGTCTCTCGCCATCCACGTGAAAGACACCGTTTGGCACAGAAGGGTGCCCCTGTCTTCTTGCGACGACCTCCAACTCGCGTCTGCTCTCCCACCGGCCATCGGGAACCTGCTGGAGTGCGTACAACCAACACTCCAGAACTCTACGATTGAAAGCAACCCGTGTAGCGCCCAATCTCCTAATCCATGGCAATCTCGGTCGCGCGCATCTAACCCCACTTCTAGTCAACCAGACCCACTCAGAAGGGTCCTGATGTACACGAGCGACATTCACATGACGCGAAGCCTCCAAGGCAGACACCTCGGTAAGGACCTCGGCGTGGGGACGATCGAGCGCGCGCGCCAAGAGATCTGTCGGCATCGCCCCATGCTGCGCGATCTGATTCACGAGTGGCAGCATTGAAGAGTCAAGCGAATACTCGACTCCAACCGAATCCAAAGACTCATCATCAGGGTAACCAGGGATCGGATGCAAAGAGAAATTCGGCCAGCGGTTTGTCGCCTGCAGGCTCTGCATAAGGCCCATAGTCTCAGGCGAACAAAAATACGCCACGGCCGCAAAAAGCGCGCAATCGCGGTCGAGGCGGCGTCTAAAAACCGAATGATGCTGCAAGGAAGTCAAGACATAGACCGCCGTGACATTGAGAGGACGCAAATCCTCTCGAGCGCGTGCCTCGTGAAACAACTCCGGGGTGAAGTCACCGGTAGTGTCAAGAACTGCCTTCGGAACCGGCGGGTGACCGTGGATGCCCCGAGTCAAGATGCGATCGGTAAACCAACGTGCATCCGAGCGATGTCTCATCATCTCCAAGCGGACCTCAAAGATCCAACGGCGCAACGGGAACGTATTCATCCCGGGAACCTTGTACTGAAACCCGATATCCGCAGCGGTAATTCCGCGGGCCGTCAGCCAATACCACCGGTACTTGTCAGGCAGCGCCACCTCGGAAGCGACGCAGAGCGCCGCCTCCAATCGTTGCATCCGAGAAGTCATCTCCTCCACGGTGCAATCTTCGTAACGCGCGAGGAGATCGACTGGCAACGTCATATGCTCACACACCAAACGAAGCAACCCGATCTCATCTGGCGTCAGATCCTGGAGCTGAACCGAGACACCCGGACCGCGCTGACTCTCCCATGACTGTGGCTGAAGGTGCATAGGCGAGCGATCCGCACGCGCAGCGTGCGACACTGCGCGAACCTGCACCTCAGCCCCAGTCATGGGAGCTCCGGCAGATTGCAAACCACCAATCTTGACCATCCATAACGCTCCTTGAACTCTTGAACCTGATCGACAACGGTTGGCGCGCAAAAGCAGGCAACCAAAACGTAGCTACGACAGCGTGTCTTCATCACCTCGACGAAATATTCCGGATTAGTAGGCGTCAACCGCAACTCAACTGCATGCCGCTCGCCTCCGATCTTGAACTCCGCAATAGGCACCGAGGCCTCGGCATTGGGACCCTTCTTAAGGAGGCGACGGCTGATCCATCTCCCAGCCGGAGCCGTTTCGAAATAGAACAACCGGAGTTCGTTGATAGCGAACACTCTCTCCAAGGCACCGGCTGTCGGGGTATAAACCGAAAGACCCGTACCAGACACGCGTACCGCGGGCGGGGTCAACCACACCCAAGCCGGCTGCTCATAAAGGATCTCTTGACGCTCCACGAAACGCTCCGCTACGAACATCGAGAGGATCTCGTCTACCTCCTCGCGCGGGCGGGGCAAAAACCGATACAGGTGATCCTCGCGAATTGCACCCTGCTCGCCAATCAGAGCGATGATCTCTCTCTCCCATTCCTCCGGAGAACGAATCCAATGCGCTCGAGCATTCTCGTCAGGAGCGGCGAGGTCACAAACCTCAAACCAGCGAGGTGCCCTAACAGGGGTCATGGCGGACCTCCCTGTAGATATCGGCATATTGAGCCTCAGCAGGAGGCCCCGGCAGATCCGGCAAAGGACTCACAGGGAACGGGGGAGCAGCCTCTACCACAAGCGATGGCGCTGGTGGTACAGATTCCAAAGACGCAATCCTTGGAACCAAGACCGAAGGATCCATCTGCCTAATCAAAGCCGTAGAGGGACTGGCAATCTGCAGCTTCATCACTGCACCGTGGTGAAGAACCCAAGCCTCGCCCGGCTCGAGCGAGCGAATCGCATCCGGGTCGATCTTCGGGCGCGAAACCATCCGCAGATAGCGATCGCGAAGAGGTGAATCCGGACGATCGCGATAGCTGGGATCGATTACCAATTTTTCACCAGCCAAAGCAACAAGATCAACCGGATCATTTTGACGTTGAACAATTATCGTGTCAGCAGAACCAAGAATGCGGTCGCGTTGATCCGGCCCACCCATGCCCGATGGAACCTGCGGGATCAACACGAACGCCGTTCTAAAGTCGCGAGCCTGCTCGACCTTAGTAGCCATATCCGTGTACTCGGCCACAGACGAGAACTCATCAACAACCATCACACAAGGAGCACGAAGATCCTTACGCATGGCAAAGAAATGAGAAAAATCGGTGAGCAACAAGGAAGCCGCAGCTGTAGCATTGTCTCTCAACGCCAAAGCATGCAACGCCACATATGCGGCATCCGTGTTGTCCCAAGACCATTCTCCGTCAAACGAGGAACCGAACTTCGAAAAGAATGCCTCGTAGCGGGTACGGACCGATACCACTCTGTCAGAATCAATCGATGCAATGCGACTAGGATGCGCACCGTAAGCGTGATTCAAGCTATCCATCGTCAAACGATCGAACAGCTCCCCAGTGCTACGAGGCGGACCAGCCGGATGATGACACACGACATGAACCACATTCTTGGCAATGTCCGTATACCAAGTCGCTGGCCCGCGCTCTGCATACGGAATGATCTCGAGCAAGCGATTCTCAATTGCCGAAGCGTCGCCGCGCCACATGTCGATCGGATCGCGAGGAAAAAGACGGACCTTGCGGCCTGCGGCCTCCATCAAGGTCACAAACCAGCTCGCCGTGTTAGCAGAACCCTTCGCGTCGAGATAGAAGATGCGGGCTTCGGAACACACTCGCGCCACCTCAGTAACGAGCTGCATAGCAGTGTACGTCTTGCCTGCTCCCGTAGCAGCCGTGATCACGACGTGCTTAAACAACGATTCAAGCGGCAAGACCGCATACCCACCAACAACCGGCAGAGCGGCGCCCGACGAAAGACGTCTACCAAGCTGAAGATCACGAGGCAATGCGGAGGGCTGGACCGCTGACGGCACTGCCAAAGAGGAACGAAAGTACCGACTCAACATCTGAATTCTCCAGAATCCGGTCTCGGCTGACTGCGCATAGTCGAGCGAGGCGCACGCGCAGCGTGCGAAAATTCGCGAGACTGCGCGTCAGCCCGAGACCTAAGTAGAACTCCCTCTAGATCCCGACTCAGGTACAAACAACACCACCAACTGTCTCCAGCCATAACGCATCTGAAGACGATGCAACAGACCCCACGTCTTAGAATTACAGAAGTACACAACACCCGCATAGTTTCCAAAATGCTGAAGAAGAATTTCCAGCGTTTCCGACTCACTCTTCGGCGACCGCTCGACCTCGATGGCATACCGATAGCCATCGAGCTCCAAGACCCCATCCGGAACGTGACTCGACTTCCAAAAAATTTGCTTCCGCAAGGTTCGCTCGCAAATCCACACACCATCTGGATACTCAGTCTGCAAAAACAAGCGAGCCTCATTAATCGCGCGGTGATGACGAAGCATCTTGAGATGCGGCTTCTTATAGGGGAACTCCAACCCCAAAACCTCAACACCCCGCTCGGAAAGCCAGATCCAAGGTTCTTCTCTTACCAAAAACCTCCGAACCTCAACACAACCAGTCTGCCTAAGAACAGAGAGCAATTCCTCAGAAGTACCGTCAAAGGCCGGCGCGAAACGACAAAGCTGATCTCGAGGAACCGCCAGCTGCTCACCAATTACCTGCAAGAGCATCAGCTCCTGACGCACAGGATCACGAACTACCTCTCCCTCGTTACTCTGCAAGCATCTTGACGTCGGCTGATGTCGCATGCCGAGCGGGACGCACGCGTAGCGTGCGAAAATTCGCGAGGCGGGCGGCATCAGCCGACGTCAAGAGCAGTCCCTCGGCAGCGCTTTCTCCCCGTTGATTACCGGAGTGCCAAAAATCGCACCGGCGGTAATCCCTGCAAGCCCTGCTCCGCAGGGCTCCAAAGCCTTCACACAGTTCAGGTTCCGGCATCACCTCAGCCGGAGCGGTGGCGACCTCCGTCAAATCAACGGAGGAAAAGATCGCTGTGTCACCGCAAAGAACGAGTTGTTCGCGAAGAAACCGGGCCAAGGCGATCGCCAGAGAGCTATACGCAACCAAACGCAAGCGACTGTTGGCAATTGCGCGGCGGAACTGCTCGAACAACTCCGACGCGGAGGAAGCGCTGCACGACGCGTTTCTATTCTTCATCCGCCACTTCGAGCCCGACGGAGAAGCACCGCCGCTAGCTTGGCTAACGCTCACTCTAAAGCGAGAGTGCTGGAGGCGACAAAAAACAGAGCGTTCAAAAAGCAAGCAAACCGAAAACAAAGAGGCAGTGGCGGTTTCAGAAAAAGTCATCGATCCGCGACGGCTCCCTGATGAAATCGCCGAAGCGCGAGAGCGTGTACTCGAAGCAAAAAAGCTGCTCATGCAATTAAAGGAAAATGAGCGACGCGCACTGTGGCTATTCGCCGTCGGCTACAGCTATCGAGAAATACAACAGCTCACCGGTTGGAGCTACACGAGAGTCAATCGCTGCATCACTGAAGGTCGAGCTGGCCTTCGATGGCGCTGCTGGAATTGATCGGAAAACGGGTGGACGTTGAACTAGAACGGAACGACGGATTCGAGGGCCTAGCCCTCAATGGCACTCTAATTCGAGCATTTGAGCCGCCGTTCCATCCTCACTTTGCATCCTTAGGCTTCATGATCGGCCCTCACTACGTCAGACTGCGGACTGACGGAGTCTCGCGTGTCATCCAC
>Ga0075433_10000368_pt1 | contig 28354 bp, 20 predicted proteins | sample RhiMethybrSRZTD2_FD_75299 | JGI IMG/M metagenome (GOLD analysis project Ga0075433, IMG submission 75299) | Populus rhizosphere microbial communities from Tennessee, USA - Rhizosphere MetaG P. TD hybrid SRZTD2 | ecosystem: Host-associated > Plants > Roots > Rhizosphere > Soil | place: USA... | reverse complement strand
GAAATACGAAAAATCTTGACAACCAAGCAACTCTTATCTAAAGTCGGGGCATCTCTATTTGAGAATTCAACAAGCTTGCGTTTCCAAACTAAGGTATAGAGGTTTTCTCGGCAGATGAGCAGTTCAGCAGGACACCAGCCAAGGGTCGTTGATTACTTTCGGTAACATTCGACACGTGTCGCGTTTCTTTAAGGAGAGGAAATTATGCGAACGAAACATCTCGTCTCGGCAGGTCTGGCACTCGTACTTTTAGCGTTCCCAAGCCTCAGGCTTCACGCACAGGCCGTGTATGGCAGCATTTCCGGTACGGTATTTGATTCTTCCGGGGCTGCTGTGCCGAACGCTAAGATTACTATTACCGATGTGGGTAGGGAAGTGACATTCACCACTTCCAGCAATGAGTCCGGCAACTATAGCCAGACGCACCTGTTCATCGGAAAATACCGGCTGCGTGTCGAAGTCTCCGGTTTCAAGACCGCTGTTCAGGAAAACGTCAACGTTGCGGTTGACACGGTAACGACCGTCGACCTGACCCTCCAGCCGGGCGAAGTCACTCAAACAGTTGATGTGACGGCCGAAATTCCTTTGCTCAAAACGGAACGGACCGACGTGTCCACCACGCTGAGTGAGAAGTCTGTGGAGGAGTTGCCCAGCTTCAATCGCAACTTCACCTATTATCTACTCCTTTCCCCAGGCACCATTCAGTTCAACTGGTTAGATAACTCGACCGAAAATCCGCAAAGCGGAATTGCGGTTAACGTCAACGGCCAACATTTTACAGGGGTTGGCTACAATCTGGATGGGACGGACAACCGGGACTTTATGTACGGCAACATGATCGTTGTGCCGGATCTCGATTCAGTCGTCCAAGCCAAGATAACGAGTGCCAACTATGATGCAGAGTTTGGTCAAGCCAACGCTGGCGTGGTATCAACCACCACCAAGTCCGGCAGCAACGAGTATCATGGCAGCGCGTTCATGTTCCGGCGCAATGACTTGACCCAGGCGCGAGATCCTTTCTCTCAATCTGTTCCCCTCGATGCGACCGGGAGGCTTCTGCCGGAAAGCCTGTGGAGCCAGTTTGGAGGGTCCTTTGGAGGACCAATCATCAAGAACAAGACCTTCTTCTTTGGGGATTATCAAGGCACCCGAGCGAAAAATGGAGGGTCCGTTTTGTTGCGTGTTCCCACAGCGGCCGAGCGGACAGGGGACTTGAGTGCCCTGGCAGCGGCCACAGGGCAAGATATTTTCAATCCTTTGAATGCCGCCGGCCAGCCAGTGCCCCCGGAACAGAGACAGCAATTTCAAGGTAATATCATTCCTGCCAACCAACTCTCACAGCCAGCGCTCAAGCTCCTGAGCTACCTCCCTTTGCCTAATATCACTGGGGTCGGAGCTGCAGATCCCAACTTCTCAACTTCGGGGCATGACATTTACAACGGCGATATCTTCAATGTGCGTGTCGACCATTATGCGAGCGAAAAACTGCGCGTGTTCGGTCGATATACGTTCACTCAGTTTCTGAAGGAGGCCCCTGGTGCGTTCGGGGCTATCGCCGGCGGTGCTGCGTTTAGTAACATCGGTTACGTAGGAACCGCCCCTACTCGTCCGCAGAGCCTGGCCGCCGGCTTCGACTATACCGTCAGTCCCACTTTACTGACGGATTTTCGCTTTGGTTGGTATCGCCAGACCATTCATGTCGAACCGTTAGCCACTGGGAGCTATGCTTCAGACGCGGGTGCGCCCGGCTTGAATATATCTAATGATCCAACCACCCAAAGCATGCCCTATTTCGAGGTCCATGGAGACGGCGGCTTTGCGTTTGGATATTCGCTCGCCAATAACTGTAACTGCCCGCTCATTGAGCAGATGCAGCAGTTCCAGTTTGTCAATAACTGGTCCTGGATTCACAAGAATCATACTTTTAAGTTCGGCGCCGACTTTCGCTACTTGCAGAACCTGCGCGTGCCCAGTGACCGCCATCGTTCAGGTGAACTGTATTACGATCCTGACATCACACGCGGACCCAATGGCGGTGGCTTGGGAATAGCCAGCTACCTGCTGGGCGATGTCAGTAGCTTCTCAAGATATGTGTCCAACTCCCTGGATGCTGGTGAGCGGCAAAATCGCCAATTCTTTTACGGGCAGGATACCTGGCGCATCAGCCCTAAGCTGACCTTCAATTATGGTCTCCGTTGGGAAATTTATTACCCGCAGACTGTGACTGGGGATCGAAAAGGCGGTTGGCTTGACATTGATACCGGCACAATCCTGGTCGCCGGTGTCAATGGAGTGCCATCGCACGGGAACGTGGAAAACAGTTTTACTAATCTGGCACCGCGCCTCGGCATTGCCTATCAGGTAACGCCTAAGACCGTGGTGCGGATGGGGTATGGGAGGAGCTTCGACGTCGGCACTTTTGGTTCGATCTTCGGTCACAGCGTAACTCAGAATCTTCCCGTTCTCGGTATTCAGAACCTAAACCCAACCAACAATTTTGAAAGCGTCTTCAACCTTTCGAATGGGCCCACCTTCCTGGACATCAACACGGTCCTTGATAACCAACCCACAGGTCCTGACGGTAACCACAAGCTTCCTGATGGTATCAACAGTTTCATCTATCCCAAGAAAATGCGTCTATCCACCCTGGACGCCTGGAATGTCACGGTGCAGCATCAGCTCATGCCCAATCTTTCGGTCGAAGCTGCCTATGTAGGCAACAAGGGAACTCACATGTTCGCCGGTGAGGGGCCAACTTACGATTTGAACATGCCAAGCTTGGTTGGCTTCGCTGACGGTGTCAGCACCAGCGCTCGCAGACCTTTCTTCGGCAAGTTTGGATGGACCCAGGGTTTTCGCTACTTTGGCAATGATGCCAACAATCATTACAATTCTTTGCAAACCAAAGTAGAGAAGCGTTTCTCGCAGAGCTACTCTCTATTAGCTCACTACACTTACTCCCATGCGAAGAACCAGGAGTCTAACTATTACATCTGGGATAACAGCTACAACTACGGACGGCCTGAATGGCAGCGCAACCATGTCTTTGTTGCTTCCAACATCTTCGAGCTTCCTTTTGGAAAGGGGAAGAAGTTCTTGAGCGGTGCTTCGAGGGCCTTAGACCTGGTTGTCGGGGGTTGGCAAACCAATTTCAACTTAATTTGGATGAGCGGCCAGGGCTTCACGGCACAATATGCGAATTGCGGCGCTGACGAGGACGTCGGTGTTTGCCGACCCGACCTCGTAGGTGATCCGACTGTTTCCAATCCGTCACGGACTCAATGGTACAACATTGCGACTACCACTCTCGCCAACAACGGAGACACCAGTGGTCCCTGGAAACGTCCGGCCGTCGGCACCCTGGGCAATGCAGGTCGCAATACTCTGGAGGGGCCCCGGTGGTTCAACACGGACATGTCATTCTTCAAGAATTTCAGGATCACTGAAAAGGTTAGCGGGCAGTTCCGGGCCGAAGCCTATAACGTTTTCAATCACGTGAGCCTAGCTAATCCCAACGGCGTCGTGGATAGCGGCACCGCTGGGCAAATTTTTGGTTTGGCCCCCAACGTGATCATGCGGCGCTGGCAGTTTGGTATGAGGTTTAACTTCTAGCGGGGTAGCACAGACTTCAGTCTGTCCTCCAAACCCGTCGGCACAGACTAGCTAAGGGCCTAGCCCTTGATGTCCGGCGCAGGTAAAAGGTAGCCACAATTAACGTGCTTTTGCTTCAATCGTTGGTAGTTTGCTTTTCATGGAAAAGCCCACGGTTAATTACAAAGCGAATTAACCGTGGCTACCAAAACGAGAACAAAATTCCCGCAACGGCGTGCCAACCGGGCTGACTCTGCGCAAGTCGACTTGCACGCCACCCATCGCTGTCCGCCCCTAGGTAGCAACGGTTACCGCGTGTTTTGGGTTAATCGTGGGAAGCTCTGGCTACTTCTCTGTTATCATTAGAGTGTCTTCGTGTGAAAAGAGTACCACCTTCCTCTCTTTTTCTGAACAGGTCGGACGTGTCATCGTCTGCGTCTATTTGTGTTCGCACTTTTCTTTTGTGCCTCCGGGTCCCGCTGACGTTTCTGGTTTTCCTGGTGCCGACCCTAGCCGGGCAAGCCCCAACTGCTACTCTGCAGACTCCAGCGCCCAAGGAAATCTTCAGTCGTGCTGAGCGCCTGATTGTTCAGGGAAAACTGAACGAAGCTATAGCTATACTCGAAGAGTCGGCGCAGACAGAACCGAAGATCCCTGGAATTGAATTCCAACTGGGGAAAGTCTACTACCGGAAACGCGACTTCCATCAAGCAGTCATCCATTTTGAAAAGGCCCTAACACAACAAGCCGAAAACGAGGAGACCACTCAGCTGTTGGGCCTATGTCTCTATTCATTGGGTGAGTGGACCAAGGCCATTCCTCTCTTGGAAAAGGTTCAGTCTCGGCTTTCCCAGACAGAAATCGATGGTCCATATCTACTCGGCATCTGCTATTTGCGCACCCAGCAATTGGAGAAAGCACGAGCCGCGCTGGCCGGGATGTTTTCAATCCCTGCGGAGAGTGCCATGGCTCACCTGATGCTGGCGAAGACGATGGTGCATCAGCGAAGCGAAGAGCAAGCAATTCCCGAGCTGGAAAAGGCCATTGCCCTCGATCCTCATCTCCCGATGGCTCATTTTCTCCTGGGGGAGATCTATCTGTTTAAGTCGAACCCCCAAGCCGCTCTCGAAGAATTCAAGAAAGAGCTGGCTGTGAATCCCTCTGTGTGGCTGGTTTACTGGCGTCTGGGGGATGCTTATACGCGTCTGGAAAAGTATGACGAGGCCGTCAGGGCCCTGAAACAGTCCATCTGGCTCAACGAGACATTTACTGGGCCCTATGTACTGTTGGGGGAGATCGGACTGAAAAAAGGTGATCTGGAACTTGCAGTAGGATTCCTGGAACGTGCTCTGAAGTTAGATCCTAACAACTATTATGCACACTACTTCCTGGGGAGGGCTTATCAACAGTTAGGTCGCAACGAAGAGGCTCGGAGAGAAATCGAGCAGACACAGTCCCTCCGTATGCAGAAGAAACAGGCTGATCAGGAATTACTCCTGCCTGAAAAGCCGCAGTGAGGGTGAGGCCCGCGAAAGTCTGTTCTCGCAAGGGAGGGTGCGAAGATTGATTGTGGAGCAGGGCCTTGCGAAGTGACACCGAAACCAACTTTCACAGCTTCAGAGGAATCTGGGCTCATTTTTTGGGCAGAGCGCTATCTACTTCAGGTAGACGGTCTCCGGTGGCTGGATCGAAAAAATGCAGCGCGTGCGGATCAAAGGAGATCCAAACCTTGCTTTCAATGTCGATGCGCACGGCTGAATCAGTTCGGGCGATGATCTTTTCATTTCCAACGTTCAAGAAAAGAAAAGTTTCATTACCGAGGGCCTCCGAAACATACGTGCTGGCGGGGATACCTCCTTCAAAGTGTTGAAGGGACACTCGCACGCCTTCGGGCCGGATTCCCAACGTGACAGGTTGCTGCTCCAAAGACGGCGGCAGAGGTTGAGATTCAAGGGAGAAGGAAATGGTGTGATTGAGGAACTTCCGCTCGCCAAAGTCGATTCGTCCCTCTATGAAATTCATGCTGGGGCTTCCTACAAAGCCAGCCACGAACCGATTGGCCGGGCGCTGATAGATCTTGAGAGGAGTATCGAGCTGCCGGATGCGCCCTCCATCCATGACCGCAACACGATGAGCTAGAGTCATGGCCTCGGCCTGGTCGTGGGTAACGTAGAGCGTGGTCGTGGCCAGTTCATATTGGAGTCGCTTCAACTCACCTCGCATATGCAACCGCAGTTGAGCATCCAGATTGGAGAGGGGCTCATCCATCAGGAAAACTCGAGGTTGACGGACAATGGCTCGTGCCAGGGCAACTCGTTGCCGCTGGCCTCCAGACAACTCTTTTGGCCTTCGCTTCAAAAGCGCGAGAATCCCAAGCAAGTCTGCAACTTGCTTGACTCGACCGGGGATTTCAGCGCGAGACACTTTGCGAACTTTAAGGGGGTAAGCGATGTTCTCTTCGACCGTCATGTGTGGATAGAGCGCATAGCTTTGGAAAACCATGGCCACGTCCCGGTCCTTGGGCGCCACCTGGTTAACGCATGTGTCCCCAATAAGAATGTCACCGCTGGAGGCTTCTTCGAGGCCTGCCAGCATTCTCAAGGTCGTGGTTTTTCCGCAACCGGATGGCCCGAGCAGCACCAGAAACTCTCCGGGTTCAATCTTCAAGTTCAAACGATCGACAGCCTGAAACGAACCATAATGTTTGCTGACGTCTCGATACGTAACGCTCATAAAGAATGGTGGTGATGCGACCTTTGAAAGAATAGCTCATGGTTTCGGGAGGGTCAAGTGACGAACAAATTGATGTCGAACAAATTGAGAAATGGCCCTGCTCTGAGGAGGGAGAGACCGGAGCGAGTGTAACCCGGGCGCATGCGACTGGGTGAAATGGGTGAACGCCACGGAGGCTTGGCGTGTCTCATCGAATTGGGCTGAGACATCACTTTCGAGCGCTTGCAATTTCGATTTCGATCTTGACACCGCGGGTTTATTGTTTGTATTCTCGCCGCGTGCCCAAAAGCCTTGTGGACTCTCTGCAGGTGGCCCGGCATGCGAGTCCCGCCTCTCTGGTCAGGAAGCGGGTCACGCGCAATGACGTGGCTGCCCGCGCCGGAGTGCCACCGTCAACGGTCTCCTACGTTATTAACAATGGCCCACGCCCTGTTTCGCCTTCTGCCCGCGAACGGGTCTTAAAAGCAATTTCAGAGCTTGGATATCACCCGAGTGACGTGGCGCGCAGCCTACGCACTCGGCGCACCTTGACCATCGGGCTGGTAATTCCGGATGCTGCGAACCCTTACTACGGTGAGTTAGCCCGAGCCGTGGAAGAGGTGAGTTTCAAAAACGGGTACACGGTGATTTTGGGTCACTCCAGTCACCTCCTCGAGCGTGAACTGCGTTACGCGCAAGTACTCCGTTCCAAACAGGTAGACGGAGCAATTTTTCACCCCAGTACTTCCGACCTAGAGCCGATTCACTCCCTGGGGCAGGCTGGGATTCAGGTTGTGGTCCTGGAGCGTCTGGTTCCTGGGTACCCTTGCATCGTGGCGGATGATGAACGAGGGGGTTACCTGGCGACGCGCCATCTCCTGGACCTCGGGCATCGTCGCATCGGCTGCATTGTTCGGGCGGGAGACCCAACCACAAGTTCGGCGAGAGTTGATGGCTATCGGACGGCCTTGGCTGAGAAGGGTTTGAAACTGGATGAGCGTTTCATTGTAGCAAGCGAGTTTGAATATGCCGCCGGGGAGAAGGCCGCCCGCCAGTTGCTGCGGTTGCATGGGCGGCCAACCGCGGTAGTGGCTCACAATGACATCATGGCCATCGGTGCCATGAAGGCTTTCGGAGACTCCGGGCTGCGCATTCCTGAGGATGTTTCAATAGTGGGTTTTGACGATATCGCTTTGGCCAGTTATGCGCACCCCCCTTTGACCACAGTGTCCAACCCCAAGGACCAGATGGGTAGAGCGGCGGCTGAACTTCTATTGCGCCTGCTATCTCATGAGATGGTGGACTGGTCGAACCCGAGTCCTCTGCCGGTACATCTGGTTGTGCGCGGGTCTACGGCACCGCCGCGTTAGAATTTCTTTTTGCCACGAAAAGCGACACGTGTCGGCAAGAATTTTTGGACCATTCTCTATGCAGCATCATTCGAAATCATTGATCAGCGTTGCCACAGCGCCTGTTAGTTGGGGGGTTATGGAGGAGACGGATACGAGCGTCTGGCCCGTTGCCACTCAGGTAATTGAAGAGATTGCTGCTGCAGGCTATCAGGGCACCGAACTCGGCCCCTTTGCCTACTATCCTACTGACTCGCTGTCATTGCGTGCAGCCCTCGAAAGACACCATCTGACCTTGACTTCTGCCTTTGTGCCATTGCGCTGGTTCCAGCCGGATCGTTTGTCCAACGATTTGGAATCGCTCATGAATGTAGCCGGGCTGCTAGCCTCGCTCGAATGTCCTTATGTTGTAGTAGCGGATGGAATGGCGAAGACAGGTGAGGATTGTCCGAATGATGCCGCCTGGCGTGCAGCTGCGGAGGCGATGGAGAAAACCGCACGGCAGCTGAAGTCTCTGAGATTGCAATTGGTGTTCCACTTGGAAGCTGGCAGTCATCTCGCCACACCCGAGGACGAGGCCCGGCTGTGCGCCCTGACTGACCCTGACCTTGTAGGAATCTGTCTGGACACCGGCCACTATGCCTACAGCTTCGGCGATCCTAGGGATGCTATACGCCAGTATGGTCGACGCATCCGCTATGTTCATTTGAAAGATGTCGATCCGCTGGTGAGAGATCATGTTGTCGAGCAAGGCCTCGATTTCTATGCGGCAGTTCGAGCCGGCATCTTTACTCCCCTGGGCCGTGGGTGCGCAGACATTGCTGGGGTAGTGACGGATCTTTTAGCTTTGAATTACCGCGGGTGGGTCGTAGCCGAGCAAGATGTCCTGTTGCCAGTTTCGCAGGGTGCGACCCCACTCGAAAATGCTCGGCTGAGTCGCGCGTTCTTACGTCAACTGGAAATCTAACACTGGAGAGAATTGATGGCTCGTTTGCGCGTGGGTGTCATCGGTTGTGGGACTGTCGCACAGATCATGTGGCTTCCGAATCTTCGCGAGCTCGACGATCAGTTCGAGCTGAAAGCGATCTGCGACGTTTCACCGGGCTTGGTTGAGTCCTTGCAAAGCTACTATAACGTCCCCCGTGGCTTTCTAGACTACCGGGATCTGATTGCGGATAAACTGGACGCCGTGATCGTTTTGACCCCTGGCTCCCACGCTGCAGCGGCTATCGCGGCAATGGAAGCGGGTAAGCATGTCATTGTAGAAAAGCCCATGTGCTTTACCCTGCGGGAGGCGGATGCTATGATCGCAACCTCCGAGCGCTGCGGCAAGCGCTTGATGGTTGCTTACATGAAGCGTTACGATCCGGGCTATCGTCACGGGTGCGAATTGGTGCGTTCCATGAGCCAGCTGCGGTATGTCCAAATCAATGTGCTGCATCCTTCCGAACTCTTGTACTTCGCCCACCATCGACTCCGGCGCTTCAACGACGTTCCGCTCGAGAAGAGTCAGTTGCTTCAAACCGAAACGGACCGGTTGGTGATCGAGGCAATCGGTTCAGTGTCTGAGCGCATGCGATTTCTCTATCATGACGTGTTCCTCGGCAGCATGGTGCACGACATCAATGCGCTGCGGGGAATCTTGGGAACTCCCGCGGAGGCTCTCTTCACCACTCTTTGGCCGGATGATGTGACTTATCCCACAATCACGACTGTGCTCGGCTATCGCACGGGACCACGAGTGGTTTTCACCTGGTCCTATTTGACGGAGTTGCGCGACTACTTCGAGGAGTTAGCTTTCCTGGGGGATTCTTCACGGGTACGCATTCAGTTTCCCTCTCCCTTTCTGAAGCACTTTCCCACTCCAGTTGAAATCCAAGGTATGGAAAGCGGAACCGAATGGCGCAAGAAGGTGCATGTCTCGTACGCAGAGGCCTTCAAGGAAGAATTGCAGCACTTTTACGACTGTCTCCACGAAGGTAAGGACCCATTAACCAATGGCGCCGATGGGAGAGAGGACATCGTAGTCTTGCAGCGAATTCTGGCCGCGGCAGCACCTAAAGGATTGGGGGGAGAGGCTGCCCAATGAGGATTGGTCTATTCACCGACGGTTTGATGCATCTATCTTTCGAGGATGCACTGCGGACAGCGGTGCATTTCGGGGTCCAGGCAATTGAGATCGGAACAGGCAACTTCTCGCCGGCACCGCACTGTGACCTTTCCCGCTTGCTGGCAAGTGAAGTTTCGCGCACGGCCTTCCTCGACACCATCAGCGCACATAACTTGCATCTGTCAGCCTTGAACTGCAGTGGCAATCCGCTTCATCCCAATACGCAGGTTGCTTTGCAGGCCGCTGAAGTGACTCGGAAGACCTTGCAGCTTGCCGGCTTGCTAGGCGTCGAGCGCGTCGTTTGCATGAGCGGTTGCCCGGGCACGCCGGCTGGCGGTGAATATCCCAACTGGATTGTGACAAGCTGGCCGGAGGACTTTATAGAACTGTGCGAATGGCAATGGCGAGAGCGGGTCATCCCTTTCTGGAGCGAAATGGCTGAATTGGCGGGGAGCCACGGCGTCAAAAAGTTGTGTTTCGAGCTTCACCCAGGAATGTGCGTCTACAATCCCTCCTCCTTTCGACGATTACGCAAGGCTGTCGGTCCAATCGTAGCTGCCAATCTGGATCCGAGCCACTTCTTTTTTCAAGGTATGGACCCTCTAGCTGTGATTCGCTTCCTCGGCGAGGACATCGGCTACGTGCACGCAAAGGATGCCCGAGTGGATCCCTACAACGTGGCCATGCAAGGTTCACTAGATCTGCAACCGGGGAGACCTGTGCGGGAACTGGTATGGGCTTACCGTACTCTGGGCTATGGCCATGGGGAGGACTTCTGGTCCAATTTCGTATCGTCGCTGCGCGAGATCGGATATGACGATGTCTTATCCATCGAACATGAGGATCCACTCATGGACGCTGAGGAAGCAATTGCGCGCTCTGTCGACCTGCTGAAGAAAACGGTATTTTTTAACCCGCCCTCGGCTATCCCTGGCGCTCCGCCACCATTTTGATCTTGAGTGGGGACGGAGCCTCGAGTCTTTTGCGGGTGCTACGCAGCTGCAGTCAGCTTCGAGTTCGCTACCCCCTCTGTATAAGGAACCGATGACGAGTCGAGAAAGTGCGCTTCGTTCAAAACGACGTGCCTTCTTTCGGGCCTCTCTACGTCTACTGGGCGGCACAGCTGTGGCTCGGTTCATGCCAGGCTGCGGTAAGACATCCAACAAAGGACGTGGCAAGATCACCTTTGGGAGTTATGCAGATCCCGCTCAGGATGTTCTGAAGGAAGTGTTTCTCCCCGAGTTTGAGAGGAAGACTGGAATTGAGACCGAATGGATTGAGGCAGATTTCTCAAGCTGGTTTCAAAAAGCCGTCAATGATGGGCAAACCCGGGCTGGGGCGTTTGACATCTATGTTCTCGACGACCTCTGGATGCCGCGGTTCGCCGGCGCCGGCTATCTAGCTAATTTGGAGGAGCTCGGATTTCACCCCGCTGCTGACTTCGTAGAATCGGCTTTGAGTCTGGGATATTGGCCGCCTAAAGCCGGCCCGCGCCAAGTTGGCATCGAACCCCAGGCGCGACCAACCCTGTTCGGGCTACCGCTGATCGGAGACGTGCAACTCCTCTTCTATAGGAACGACGTCTATACCGGCGGTCCCCCAGCCACATGGGATGACGTGCTGAGAATGGCCCGGGAGAAATCTGATCCAGCGAAGCGGCAGTACGGCTGGGTCACGCGTGGTGTCAAAGGAAATCCGGTCGTCAATTCATATTTCGTTCTGCTTCATACTTTTGGCGGTCAAATGTTCGAGGAAAACTGGAAGGTAGCTTTCAACAGTCCTCAGGCTGTTGAAGCTCTCGAGTTCTTCTTGCGTCTGCTGGATTATGCGCCCCCGGGTGTGGCAGAGTTTGACTCGGATCAGGAAGGGCAGACAATCTTACAAGGTAACGCCTTTGCCGCGACGATGTGGACAGGCTGGTGCCGCCAAGTGGATGATCTAGCCAAATCTAGAGTAGCGGGCAAAATTTCGTTTAGCGTTCCACCCAAAAAGGTCAAACAGGTCGCGAAGCTAGGCTTGTTCATGGCTGGCATTGCCGCCTCAGCGACCAACAAGAAGGGAGCGCTCGAGTTCTTCAATTGGTTTCACAGTTCCGCAATTCAGACTGAATTTGCCCGGGCGGGCGGAACACCTTCTATGGTAAGTGCCTTCAAAGACGAGCAAGCGTGTCGAAAATCTCGCTGGTTACCGGAAACGCTGAAGGCTCTCTCAATGGGCGTGCCTTCTCCTCGAACGGCAGACTGGTACAAGATTGAAGATATCCTTGGTACGGCGCTGAATCAGGTCCTCATTGAGAAGGGTAACTGCAAACGGCATCTTGACGCAGCAGCGAGCGAGGCCACGGCCTTTCTGAAAGGCGCTGGCTATTCCGTAGGATAAGTGAGGCGATATGGAAGAAGCCGGCGCGGCTATGAGTTCTGATGTGCCCACCAGTTCTGGTCGGTCCCCTCGCCGGAACGAGAAGAACGCAACCGTCAGTGTTGACTCCCGCACCCTCATTGGCGGAAAGAGCGGCCAAAAACCTGGTGAGAGGCCCGTCGGTACAACAACGCGTCGGCGGCTGTTCTCCTTTGTCCCCTGGGTGCTTCTGGCTCCCACTGTGCTTTTCGCGCTGGCTCTAACGATCTTGCCGCTGGCTTACGCAGTGCTCACCAGCCTTCGGTCTTTCCGCTTTGGCCAACCTCTCGGTTTCATTGGCCTTCAGAATTATTTCGGCCTGTTTCGTGATCCCCATTTCTATAGTTCTTTGGGAACCACGCTAACGTTCACGATTGCTGCAACCACTTTCGAGTTTGTTCTGGGCATGATGCTGGCATTGCTACTAAAGGAAGAGTTCCCATGGCAGGGATTGATACGCTCCTGCCTGATGATTCCTATGATCATAGCGCCTGTGGTCGTAGGCATTGTGTGGAGACTGCTTTACAGTTCGGATGTCGGACTTCTGAGCTACGCACTCCAATGGTTGACCGGCCATCCGATCAGCGTTCTTTCCAACCCCTCTTTGGCCTTGCCGGGAATTATTCTGGTTGACATCTGGGAGTGGACCCCATTCATGTTCCTAATCCTGCTGGCTGGGATCCAGTCCTTGCCGCAAGAACCCTTTGAAGCAGCTCGCGTCGATGGAGCAGGCCCGTGGGCCACATTCCGGCATCTGACTCTACCTATGCTGCGACCGGTCATTGTTGTTGCATTACTGATTCGTGCTTTGGATGCCTTCACGGTTTTCGACCAGGTCTTTGTACTCACACAGGGTGGGCCCGGAATGGCCACCGAAGTTTCTACGCTGATGGTGTACAAAACAGCTTTTCGCTTCTCTCAAATCGGTTACGCTGCAGCCATGGCAATTGCCCTGCTGGTTCTGGTCTGGGCTCTCTCAGCTGCGGTTGTAAGATCGTTGCAGGTCCAGACGCATCGCCAATGATACCAGTATCAAAATCGAAGCTGCACGGCGAGCGCTTTTGGCAGGTATCTCGTCTGCCGTTGCTGGTGCTCGCGCTGGGATTGACGTTGGTCCCAGTTTATTGGATGATCAATACCTCCCTCAAGACTCAGGTCGAAGTTTTTGCCGCGCCACCTACGCTATACCCTGAAAGGCCCGTGCTGGACAATTACATCAGTCTGTTCACGCGCCGCAATTTGGGGGCTTACCTCTTCAATAGCGTCGTCATCGTTTCTTCCTCAGTGTTATTGGCGATGGCCTTTGGTTCAGTGGCGGCATATGCCCTTGCCCGGTTTCACCTGGGTTCTATGCAGGAGCGGATCAGTATCTGGGTGCTGGCACCTCGCATGATTCCGCCGGTAGCCCTTGTCGTCCCGCTATTCTTAATGCTGCAGCATCTCGGCCTGATCAACAAATATCCGGGTCTGATTCTCGTTTACACGGGCTTGAATCTGCCTTTTGTAGTCTGGATGATGCGGTCTTTTTTTCAAGAGATCCCCATCGACCTCGAGGAGGCCGCAATGGTCGACGGGGCCACTCGTTTGCGCTCTTTCTGGGACATTGTCCTTCCCCTTGCAGCGCCCGGATTAGTCGCCACAGCTATTTTCTCTGTTATTGTCACCTATAACGAATTCTTTTTCGCCCTTATCCTGACTTCTACACCGGCAGCGGCCACATTGCCGGTCGGGACTGCAGCCCTGATCGGAAAGACACAAACACTCTTCGGTGAGATGGCGGCAGCGGGTGTTGTAGCAACCGTCCCGCTAATTGTTTTTGCGCTCGTGGTGCAGCGGCACATAGTGCGTGGGCTGACGATGGGCGCGGTGAAGTGACATTTCGCGCGGGTAGGCGTCCCCAGCTTCTGTCGCACACTCGCGTTCGCTAAGACAATACCTGGTTTTTCTTTGAAATAAGTGACGAATCGCCTTAGACTCTTGGTGTCCTGAGGCAACCGAAAGCTTGCAGTCTTCATTCAAGCAAGCCCATGAAGCCGAGCCTTGAAGTCTCATACAAGCCTCGCGAGCCCGTTCGAAGAGTAGAAGATGAATGTCAAGATAGGTAGTGCTCCTGATTCCTGGGGCGTTTGGTTTCCGAGTGATTCGAAGCAGATTCCCTGGACTCGATTTCTGGACGAAGTGGTCCAGGCAGGTTATCAGTCAATCGAGTTGGGCCCTTACGGGTATCTGCCGACAGATCTGGGTGTGCTAAGATCCGAACTGAGCAAGCGTCAGTTGGACGTGTGCGCCGCTACGGTGATCAGTAACCTGGAGCAGCCTTCAGCTTGGTCTGGTCTGCAAAAGCAGGTTTTGGGCTCTGGAGATCTCGTCGCCACTCTTGGCGCCAAGTTTCTGGTGCTGATTGATGACCCGTATAGCGATCTGTTTACGGGAAAGCTAATTGAACCTGTCCGCCTCGATGAAAGCTCCTGGAAGAGAATGCTTGACGCAGTTCATCGTGTGGCTGATATCTCGCGCGATCGCTTCGGACTGACGGTTGTTTTTCATCCTCACGCAGAAACTCATGTGGAGTATGAAGATCAAATTGAGACGTTTCTGGAGCAGACAGACCCCAGCCGCATCTTCCTGTGCCTGGACACAGGCCATCATGCTTACCGTGGCGGTGATCCGATAGCCTTTATGCGCCGGCACCACGCGCGAATCCCTTACCTTCACCTCAAAAGCGTCGACCAGGAATTGCAACGGCGAGTGGAAGCGGAACGCGTTCCCTTTGCAATTGCAGTCGGGATGGGGATTTTTTGCGAACCCTCTAAGGGGGCCGTCAACTTTCCAGGGTTCCGAGATGTTTTGCGGGACATTAACTATGCAGGCTCCGCTATTGTAGAGCAGGACATGTATCCAGCACCGTTTGACAAACCTCTACCTATAGCGCGGCGCACACGGACATACCTTCAGGAGATTGGAATTGGATAGGAGACTCTGATGAAAACGGTCCGCCTGACAATGTCTCAAGCACTAATTTCTTTTTTGAAGGTTCAATACGTAGAACGGGACGGGCCCGAAACCCCTTTCTTCGCCGGCGTCTGGGGGATTTTTGGACACGGCAATGTGGGAGGCATAGGCCAAGCCCTCCGGCAATCTCCAGACTTTAGCTATTACCTCTCTCGCAATGAACAGGCCATGGTTCACTCGGCCTTGGGATTTGCGAAAATGAGCAATCGTCTTCGAACCTTCGCCTGCACCTCTTCAATTGGGCCGGGGGCGACCAATATGATCACGGGCGCGGCAGTCGCTACGGTTAATCGTCTACCGGTGTTGCTCTTGCCAGGAGATATTTTTGCGCGACGCAACGTAGCTCCGGTCTTGCAACAGCTTGAATCGGAACATACTCAAGATATCTCTGTGAATGACACCTTCAAGCCAGTCTCCCGCTATTGGGATCGGATCAACCGCGCCGACCAACTTCCCTTTGCTTTGCTGGAGGCGATGCGGGTATTGACCTCCCCGGCGGACACCGGCGCAGTGACGCTGGCCTTGCCTCAGGATGTTCAGGCTGAGGCATGGGATTACCCGGCAGAGCTATTTGAAAAACGGGTCTGGACTGTTCCTCGTCCTCTGGCAGACCGCGCACTATTGAAACGAGCCGTCGAGTGGATTCAGACGTCGCGGACCCCATTGATCATAGCGGGAGGCGGAGTCATTTACAGTGATGCAACTGCCGCGCTGGCTCGGTTTTGCGAGCAAACGGGCATTGCCGTAGGAGAGACCCAAGCGGGAAAAGGCTCCCTGTCATACGAGCATCCGTGCAATCTTGAAGCGATCGGTGTGACAGGGACGCCCGGTGCGAACGTCTTGGCGCGAGAGGCTGACCTCGTCGTGGCAATTGGTACGCGGCTCACTGATTTCACGACAGCCTCAAAGTCAGCGTTTCAAAATCCTGAAGTTCGTTTCATCAACATCAATGTTTCGCAGATGGACTCGCATAAGCACGCCGCCCTGCCGCTGATCTCCGATGCACGCACGGGGTTAGAGGATCTGGCGACGGCGCTGCAGGATTATCATGTCAGCCGGGAGTATGCAGCACGGGTTAGTCGCTTCAGGGAAGAATGGCGGGCCGAAGCGGATCGGCTGTTTCATCTCAAGCATGGCCCTCCAATCAGCCAGAGCGAGGTGATTGGCCTCGTGAACCAGTTTTCACGGTCCCAGGATGTCGTGGTTTGTGCGGCAGGCAGCCTTCCGGGCGACCTTCACAAGCTGTGGCGTACTCGTGACCCAAAGGGCTATCACCTGGAGTATGGATATTCATGCATGGGATACGAGATTGCCGCGGGGCTGGGAGTCAAGATGGCAGATCCATCGCGCGAAGTCTACGTCATGGTGGGCGACGGCTCTTACCTGATCATGCCTTCGGAAATCGTGACTTCGTTGCAGGAGGGATATAAGATCAACATCATCCTGCTGAACAATTACGGCTTCAGCAGTATTGGGGGCCTTTCCCAATCGTTGGGGTCAGGCAAGTTCGGGACGGACTATCGTTTTCGCAACCCAGCCAGCAATCAGTTAGATGGAGAGAGAATTCCGGTCGACTTTGTGGCCAATGCGGCCAGTCTGGGCGCACACGCGATTCGAGCGAATACTTGCGACGACCTCAAGCGGGCCTTAGAAGAGGCTCGCAGGCAAGACCGCACGACCGTTGTAGCTGTTGAGGTTGACAAAGAGAAGCGGGTGCCTGGCTACGAGTCTTGGTGGGACGTGCCCGTGGCTGAGGTTTCCGAGATGGAAACCGTTCAGCACGCCCGCGCCTCATACGAGAAGAACCTGAAGAAGGAACGGATGTTTCTTTCATGAACGGGACGACCCTCACTCACCTTCAGTCACCATCTCCCGCAAGGGGCGAGGTCATGACATGAAAATGTTTATTGACGGCGCGTGGACCGAATCGCCCACGATGAGCCAGGTCGTATCGCCTTTCTTCAGAGAGGTTCTAGACACGGTTCCAGAGGCCACTCCTGCGCAAGTCGAAAGGGCCCTCGGTGCGGCCCAGCAAGGCGCCATCGCCATGTCGCGTTTGACGGCTTTCGAACGAAGTCAGATTCTCAATCGCGCCGCCGATTTGCTGAGCGCTCAAAGTGAGGACATGGCAAAGACGATCAGCCTCGAAGAAGGAAAGCCGCTATTTGAGTCACGAACTGAAGTTGGTCGAATGCCCGATTTGCTGAGGCTTTGCGCGTTTGAAGGGGCTCAGGTGCGGGGTGAGACCTTGCCCTTGGATGCGCAATCGGGGGTGAAGGGTAAGTTGGGGATGACGCTGCGCGTTCCGTGCGGTATAGTGGTGGCCATTTCGCCTTTCAACTACCCGTTGCTCTTGGTGGTTCACAAGATTGGTCCCGCTTTGGCTGCTGGCAATGCTGTCATATTGAAACCCGCTCGGCAGACGCCCCTGGTGGCGCTCAAATTGACAAAGATACTCGTTGAAGCTGGCCTGCCTGAGAACGGGCTTCAGTGCATTACTGGCTCCGGAGCCAGCATAGGACCGCAACTCTGTGCCGATGTGAGAGTGCGCATGGTCAGCTTTACCGGCAGCACTACAGTGGGTCAGCAGATCACTCAGGTAGCAGGGATCAAAAAGCTAGCTCTCGAATTAGGATCGAACAGCCCACTGGTCGTCTTACCGGATGCGGACCTCACGAGCGTTGCGGCTGCGACGGCCACTGGAGGATTCGTGAATGCGGGTCAGGTCTGCATCTCAACACAGCGAGTGCTGGTGCATCGAAAGGTCTATGGTGACTTTTTGGACGCAGTTAAGGGCCCCGTCGAGTCAATCAAGGTTGGCGACCCCCTGGCAGAGGATACTCGGCTCAGCGCCATGATCTCTGAACGGGACGCCGATCGCGTGGGCTCGTGGATCAACGAGGCCGTTCAAAGTGGCGCCCGGATTGTGACAGGAGGCAGCCGTCAGGACGCCGTCTTCGCGCCCACTGTTGTCGCCGATGTCAAGCCGTCAATGCGAATCTCCTGTGACGAGCTGTTCGGACCGGCTGTAGCGGTTACACCGGTTCAGGATATCGAAGAGGCCATCAATCTGGCCAACGACAGCAAATATGGGTTAGGTGCCGGCATCTTCACTCGAGACATTAACACAGCCTTGACCTTTGCCCGCAGAGTTCAAAGCGGAAATGTGATGATCAACTGGACGCCTCTGTGGCGAGCCGATTTTATGCCGTACGGTGGGTTGAAGCAAAGTGGCATTGGCAAAGAAGGCCCTCGCTATGCGATTGAAGAGATGACGGACGCCAAGACGATTGTGTTTCATGGAATCGATGGATGAAGCGGAGCCGTTAACCCTGTTTCTGTGGTTTCCGACTGCCTCGGCCTCTAGATCTCTCAAACCCGCCTTTTCAAGGCGTTTCCAGCTTGCCTTGATGCCAGAAGAGCATCCCGTAATCACGTGTTTCTGATGTGCCAGCGAGCTTCAGGGAAATTGGCAGGGTTGCTCCTGCTCACCCTGTTTTCCTTGAGCTCTGCGGCTCAAAAAGAACTCACACCGACTCAAAAAAATCTGCAAGTACTGTTGACTCAGAGTATCTCCCTTCTACAATCCAACAACCTGGCTGCCGCTCGCGAGAGGATTGAGAAGGCTCTGCAACTCAGTCCGAACTCAGGCCAGGCGCACTATCTGCTTGGTACGATTCATGAACGTGAGGGCAAATTGCAGGAGGCTGTCGCCGAGTACCGGATCGCGCTCAAGTCTTCGGAAATGGCTCAGGCACATGACAGGCTCGGCTTCGTTCTGGGCAAGTTAGAAAGAATTCAGGAAGCCATCCGCGAGTTTGAGAAGGCAACCGAACTAAAACCCGATTACTTTGATCCCTGGTATCATCTTGGGGCAACTCGATGGTGGACCCAAGACTTTGAGCGAGCCCTTCCTGACCTGCAAAAGGCTGTGGCGTTGCGCCCAGATCACGCCGAGGCTCGCTACTATCTCGCGCTGGTTCTGAAGCAAAAGGGCGACATCGGGGCTGCTGTTGAACATCTGGAGAGAGTCGTGAAGCTCGATCCGAGTTTAGCTCTTGGCCATATGCAGCTGGGCATGGCCTTGCAGGAGTTTGGAGACGCGGACGGAGCAGTGGAAGCGCTGCGGACAGCAGTGAAATTGAGCCCCCCTTTGACTGAGGCCAAAAACAATTTGGGTTTGGCCCTGATGAAGGAAGGGAAGGCCGATGAGGCTGTCGAAACGTTTCAGTCTTTAGTCGCGAGCCATCCCGAAGACTACATTGCCCGGCACAATCTGGGATTGGCTCTTATGCAGAAAGGTGATTTGGTCGGTGCTGTTACGGTCTATCGTGAGCTGACTCGTCTGACTCCAAACAGTGCTGAGGCCCACTACAATTTGGGAACGGCATTGAAACAAAAGGATGAATTTCAGGCAGCCGAAGACGAGCTGCGAACTGCTATCAGGATCGACCCCACCTTACCTGAAGCACACTACACTTTGGGGGTAATTCTCTGGCAACTGGATCGATCCGAGGAGGCCTGCCAATCGTTTCGCGAGGCTATCGCGCACAAGCCCGATTACGCGCAAGCCCATTCCATGCTGGGGACCATCTTGCGGAAAAAGGGGAATGCAGACGAAGCAATCCAGGAATTTCGAGAGACAATCAAGTATCAGCCGGAGTCTCCGGATGCCTATTTGAGCCTTGGACAAGTTCTGCAGGAAAAAAAAGAGGACGCTTTGGCGGCTCAGGCTTTTTCTGAAGCAGAGCGTTTAAGCAAGAGAAAGGCTGACAGTCAGGCGGCTACCTTCGCTGTGAGCGTGGGGATTGACAAGCTCAACAGGAGTGATCTGCTGGGCGCCGTTGAGAAGTTCCGCGAAGCAATCCGGCTAGCACCAGACTATGCTCAAGCTCACTTCCAGCTGGCGTTGGCACTTAAGAGAATGGGGAAGCAGGACGAAGCCGAGACACATTTCAGAGACGCCCAGCGTCTGGCTCCGTACCTCAAATGGCCCGACAAGAATTAGGAGTTAAGTTGGAAATTGGAAAGACGACGACTGAATTTGCGATGAACAGATGAATGTGGGCCGCACCAAGGCTCGCGCCATATGAAGTCAGGTCAGACACTGCTACGATGTTTCACTACCTGGCGAACTTCGCTTTTCGTATCGCTTCTTTTCTTAGCGGTCTGCGTTGCCATCTCCGAAGACCATCGAGAATCACTTGGTTTTTCTTTCACAAATGTCGCCAGAGAAGCCGGGCTCAACGCGGTGACAGTCTTTGGCGGAAAGGAAAGCAACAAGTACCTCCTGGAAACCACTGGGTGTGGAGTTGCATTCCTGGACTATGACAACGACGGCTGGCTGGACATCTTTCAGGTTAATGGGACGACGTTAGAAGGCTTCCCGACGGGGCAGGAACCCATCAACCATCTCTACCGGAATCGCCATAACGGGACTTTTGAGGATGTGACTCTGAAGTCGGGGCTGCGGCAAAGCGGGTGGGGCCAGGGTGTCTGTGCAGGCGACTTTGATAACGATGGGCGGGAGGATCTCTTTGTCAGCTACTGGGGTCAAAACCAGCTATTTAGGAACAACGGTGACGGGACATTTGAGAATGTCACACATAAGGTTGGCCTTCTCAGCAGTCGCAAGCGTTGGGGTAGTGGCTGCACCTTTCTCGACTACGATCGGGATGGCTACCTGGACCTGTTCGTGGCCAACTACATCGATTTCGACATTGACTCCGCACCAGTGCCGGAATCGGGTCTTTGCCTTTACAAAGGTATTCGAGTAGCTTGTGGACCTCCCGGCCTTCCAGGTGGCAAGAATGCTCTTTATCACAATAATGGCAATGGTACTTTTGTCGATGTCTCAGAAGCATCAGGAATTACTAGGGCGAAAGGAACTTATGGGCTGGGTGTGAACACTTTAGATTTCAATAATGACGGCTGGACAGATATCTATGTGGCTAATGACTCCAACCCGAGCACCCTGTATCGTAACGAGCATGATGGCACTTTTACGGACGTCGCGATCACCTCGGGAAGCGCTTATAGTCAGGACGGCAAGCCTCAAGCAGGAATGGGAGTGGCAGTAGGGGACTACGACCGCAACGGGTCCATGGACATTTTCAAAACCAATTTTGCTGGAGATACTTCGACTCTCTACGCAAACACAGGGAGGGGCTTCTTCGAAGACGTCACCTTTTCGGGGGGAATCGGCCTGAATACACGGTGGCTGGGCTGGGGCTGTGGTTTTGTTGACCTGGACAACAATGGCTGGCTAGATCTCTTCCTGGCAAATGGTCACGTCTATCCAGAGGTCTATCAACTCAAGACCGAAGCGGGCTATAAACAACGTAAAGTAATCTATCGGAATCTTCAAAATGGAAAATTTGAGGACATCTCTGAGGCTGTCGGCGAGCCCGCAACCACTCCAAAAGCCAGCCGTGGGTGCGCCTTTGGCGATTTTGATAACGACGGCGATGTTGATGTCGTGATCAACAATGTCCACGAACCTCCCGATCTTTTTCGACTTGATTCGCGCAACGCAAACCAATGGCTGGAGCTTAGATTGGTAGGTACGCGGTCAAATCGGAGTGCCATTGGAGCCCGTGTCCGATGTCAAGCTGGAGGATCCAGTCAGTTGCAGGAGGTTCACGGAGGAGGAAGCTACTATTCTCAAAATGATCTCCGAGTGCACTTCGGCCTGGGAGTCGCTACCAAGGTCGATCAGATTGAAGTGCGTTGGCCAAATGGTTTAGAAGAAAAGTGGGAAGATCTCTCAGTTGGTCGCCTCATGACTCTCGAAGAAGGCACTGGGAAATCAGAGCGCCTGCAAACCACTCTCGGAGCAGAGGAGCGCGCCAAGAGACCGCATCCATAAAGGATGTCAGACCCTATCAAGCACCCTTACCTCAAGCTCATTTAACTGACCTAAGATGTCGAGAAAGAGAAGGCAAGCTGAGAATCTAGTTCCTCTTTGATCCCTACGTTGTACCGCAAAAGTTTAATGGCAACATAAGTGTGACAACGTGACGAGCGGTCACGTTCTAACATTGTCGCTTTGAGGGATAGCCTGTATTGATTTGCTCCGCCATGTTCTTGATATGACCTGGGGAAATCAGGTAAGATTCGTTGACGCGCGTTTACGACGCACCAGCATTCGATACCCAGCCGATTAGTATTCAAAAGGTATGCCGCACAGAAAACAAATCTATAAAGTCATTTTCATCAATCAAGGCAAAGTTTACGAGATTTTTGCGAAAAGTGTAAGCCAAGGAGGCTTATTTGGGTTTGTGGAGGTCGAGGGACTACTATTTGGCGAGAAATCTACCGTCGTGGTGGATCCATCCGAGGAAGCGCTCCAGCAGGAGTTCTCGGGGGTGGAACGCACCTATGTTCCGATGCACTCAGTGATTCGCATTGACCAAGTCGAGAAGCGCGGTGTGAGTTCAATTCATCCGGTGGCCGAGCCTCCCGGTAAGGTTACTACTTTGCCGACTCCCATCTATGCACCCTTGAAGCGAGATAGTTGATACGAATGACGTTAATTTACATCGCGACACTCACCATTTTTGTCATATTCTTCATCGGTTTGGAGGAATTTATTGACTTTCCAGGTTGGACCCAGAATTGCCGCTAGTGCTGGACTTCCACGCTAAGGAGAAAGGCTAATGAAAAAAACAAAAAGCATCAAGGGATTCTCGCTAATCGAATTGCTGATCGTAGTGGCGATCATCTTGATCATTGCTGCCATCGCAATTCCGAACCTGCTGCGCGCGCGGCGTTCCGCTAATGAAGGTTCCGCCACGGCATCGATGAGAACCATAGGGAGCGGTGAGTTGCTCTACAACTCTACGAATGGCGCCTTCGGTACACTCGCTCAGCTCTCTTCAGACAGCATCATAGACAATGTCCTCGGGAGCGGAACCAAAAGCGGATATACATTCACTGCCACGCCGGATTCTACCTCGCCAGCACTGCAATTCACTGCTGATGGAACTCCTCAAGTCAGTACAGGAGCTACCCAGACAGGCGCCCGTTTCTATTTCTCGAATGAATCCCAAGTTGTGCGCTTCAATTTGGGAGGCGCAGCCACTTCCGGTTCGACTGCAATCGGAAACTAGTCGTAGATTACTCAGATCCAGCGGGGTGAAGAGCATTCACTCTCCACCCCGGTACCCCCTCACCTATCCGTTCTCTTTCCTGCCTGAAACCCGTCCTGCTATTGAACCAAGAACCGCCGCAGTTAGCTAGACCAACAGGAGCGGAGAATCCGCTTGACAGCTTCCGAAACGATTCTTTATAGTCCCTCTGGCTTGACAGCTCACGGACCACAAAGTTGGTCCAGTCCAAAGTCCTCACGGCTTTCAGACGAAGTTCTCGGGTTCTTTAGCCGACGTAGCTCAGTTGGTAGAGCAGCCGATTCGTAATCGGCAGGTCACCAGTTCAACTCTGGTCGTCGGCTCCATATTATCAAATCACCTAAAAGAACTTTCAGAGTCGTAAGAGCTCAGAAAGTGACAGTCGGTTTATAGCCTCGAGGTTTGGGCCCCGGATGCGGTGACCATAGAGGTATAGCGTCATCTTGATACTGGTGAATCGGAGTGCTCAGAAGGCAGATCAAGGTGCACTTCAGACCGCGGATCCGCCGAGTCTTGCTTTTCCATGTAAACTGATCAATACCCAAAAAACTTCTGCAGAATGCAATTCCTGAGCGTGCCGCGACAATTTTTCCAGCTCGCGAGGGTCACTACGGTGTCTTGGTCCAGGGACGTCAACTCTTGAAGTATTCCTTTAGACTTGCTGAGCTCAGTCGGGACAAACCGCCACCCTGAGCGCCAAACTCCCTTGCATTAACTTGCTCAGAATTGAACAGGGTTTGTTTTCTAGCGTTAGAGACATCTCCATTCTTATTCTGCCTCGCATTCGGGTGCGCTGAAAATTTCTTTGTGCGCCTAGCCAAAATCATTCGGCGTCTGGGCCTCGATTGCCTGTCTGCCGTGCTCGAAGTGTAGTTTGCCTGTGTTTGACCAAACCGTCCAGTGCAGACCAGACGATGTGAAACTGCCCTTCGAATCTCTTCGCGAATGCAAGCACCTAGCGTCGCTCCCACACCCCTACCGCCCAAAGTGTCTTGATGAACTTGGAGTCGAAGCTTTGCCGCTGAAAAAATCTTGCTTAGCAGACGAATCCTCCAGGCCCGACATCCTTCCGTTATCTCACCATGACGTTGGATCAATTCCGGAGAGACCGACGGTCTAGTTACGTCGTCTGATCAGATGTTCACACCTCGGCCGTGGAGGAAATGGACGACTACACGTCTCTGTCGAAAGAGTTCTATGATGGTTTGGATCAGCGCGTGAAAATCTAGAATCACTAGGCGATTGGCAATTTGACGCGATACCAGCCGACCCTGCTGCGACGAGTCCTACTTGCCAATTCAAATCTGTTAGTTGGTTCCGACTCTTGAGGTTTTCGAACTCGCCTTTGAGGTCATGATATCAAGCCTACTCTTTGGGTTGAGTTGTTCGCTTGGATTTTGACCGTCTCCTTTGTTGTCGTCCCGAGTTGAAACGGCAGCAAGCCTGGAATAGGAATCTGAAAGCATTACTTGAGATCTGGAACAACGATTAGCCTTGCTCCGAGACTAACCGTGCCACCTCCGGACCTCTTTAGCGACGTCAGGAAATTGCATTCTCTAACATTTTCTCTTCTTCAAGTACTTGGTTAGACAATGTCGCCACGCCGACGGGGATCAAGCACAGTGTCACGTCCAATTCCAGTGGCAGAGCCAATTGGGGAAGAGCAGCTCACTTATTGCGGTAAGATTTGGATCTGTCTTGTTTGGTTCGGATACCTGTATATCCAGAGCTCGAATCATAAAACAACGCTGGCCGATTATTAAGAGCTTGACCCAGTAGGCTGGGACCGAGGCAGTCAAGGTTTCGGTCTCTACAGCCGCGACTTTAGAAGAACGCCTACCGTTCAGGAATAGCAGCGGCGCAGTTTTACTTGAAGCCAAAAACGGAGCTCTTGGCCAGCGATATCACAAAATTTGGATAAATTCCTAACTGCAGAATTGCGAGAGCGGAGAAGCAAAGCACGAAAGCCGCGCTGGGAGGGATAGAGACCGGGATATAGTCTGCGTCGGCCTCTTTCATATACATGGTGACGATGACGCGCAAATAGTAATACACCGAAACAGCGCTATTAAGGAAGCCGATAATGGCGAGCCAAATCAAGTGAGACTTTATCGCCGCCCGAAAGATAAAAAACTTTCCTGCAAACCCTGCTGTTAGAGGAATGCCAGCCAATGAAAGTAGGAATGTTGAAAGACATGCGGCGAGCAAGGGCTGCTTGAAGCCGATACCGGCATAGTCCTCTATGCTATTTTTCCTGTCGTTCCCCCTCTCAATCAAAGCCACGACCGTGAACGCTCCAATGTTCATGAAGGCATAGGACAGCGCATAGAAGAGCACAGCGGGAATTCCATCCTCTCTGGATGCAAATGCGGCCAGGATATACCCGGCATGAGCGATCGACGAGTATGCCAGCATGCGCTTGATGTTGCTTTGTGCGATTGCAACTACGTTTCCGAGAGTCATAGTCAATACAGCGGAGATCCAAGCAAGGGTAAACCACTCGCCGTACACTGTCGGGAAAGCAACCCAGAAGACTCTAGTTAGAATGGCAAAGCCCGCGGCTTTCGGGCCCACAGACATGAAACCCGTGATCGGAGTCGGTGCACCCTCATAGACGTCAGGAGTCCAAACATGAAAAGGAGCGGTTGCAACCTTAAAGGCGAATCCTACAAACATTAAGCTTGCGGCTAAGTAAATCAGTCCCATATTGGCTGAACCCTCGAGGACTCTCTTGGCGATCAACTCCAAGTTGGTTGTTCGAGTTGCCCCGTACGCCATGGCAATGCCGTAGAGGAAAAAGGCCGAGGAAAAAGATCCCAATAGGAAATACTTGAGAGCGGATTCATTTGACCGGGGATCGCTACGCCTGAGGCCCAATAAGATGTAGCAGGAGATTGAGAGAGTCTCGAGGCCAAGGAACACCATGATGAGTTCGTTGGAAGCAGCCATGAAGTTCATACCAACGGTGGCAAACAATAGCAAGGCATGATACTCCGCGAGGTTCAGCTCCTGCTTCTTCATATAATCCAGAGACGCCAGGAGCGTCAATCCGGCGATAAGCAAAAAGGACAAACGGAAAAAGAGACCGAACCGATCGACTATGATCATGCCAGAAAACACCGTTACAGTGTCGTTCCCTGTCATATTTAAAGTGGCGATGCCAGCCGCGCCGATTCCAAACAGCCCTATGATTCCCAGCCAAGACTTCCGCGCTCGACTCACAAAAGGGTCTGCCATGAGGATAATGATTCCGAACAACGAAAGAATAACGTCAGGCAGAATCTGTTGAAAATCGAAAGTAAAACTTTCACTCACGGCTTCTAATCCTGTCTTTCTATTTTCATTTGAGCCGTCGATTTGAGGACAACTGCCGTCGAATGAAAACTGTCAAGCAGTTGGTTCACTGATACATCCATCTTTCGCAAGAATGACTGCGAATAAACCCCCATCCACACGATGAGCACAACCAGAGGAATCATAATAGACTTTTCACGAAGGCTGAGGTCAGTCAACGCCCTGTTTCTCTCGTCCTTCACATCCCCGAACACGACTCGCTGATACATCCAGAGCATATAGACAGAGGACAATATGATTCCTGTTGCTGCGACCACCCCTCGCGGTACGTTCGCGGTGAAAGCGCCAAGCAGGATCAGAAATTCACCGACAAAACCGTTGAGAAGAGGCAAGCCAATCGACGACAGAGTGACAATCATGAAGAATGCGGAGAACAGGGGCAGCGGAGTGGCCAATCCTCCGAAGTCCTCGATCAGCCGTGTGTGCCGCCGATCGTAGATCATTCCGACCAACAGGAACAACGCCCCGGTCGAGATGCCGTGATTGAGCATTTGGTAGATTGCACCTTCCATACCTTGCGCGTTGAAAGCAAAAATGCCGAGAACCACGAATCCAAGATGGCTCACTGAAGAATAGGCAACGAGTTTCTTAAGGTCCGGCTGGACCATGGCGACCAAGGCACCGTAGATGATTCCAACAATTGCGAGCACAGAAATCAGCGGGGCCATCTGCAAAGCAGCTTCCGGAAATAGTGGCAGACAAAATCTAACCATTCCGTAAGTCCCCATTTTCAAGAGGACTCCTGCCAGAATAACTGATCCCGCTGTGGGGGCCTCGACGTGAGCGTCAGGAAGCCAAGTGTGGAATGGGAAAAGCGGAACTTTGATGGCAAAAGCAATAAAGAAAGCGAGAAACAACCAGTATTGTTGTGCAGCTGTGAGCATTACTCTACCCGAGTGAAGACCCGAAAGGATTACGGGAAAATCGAAGCTGACACCACCATTCAAGAAATAGAGAGTGATAATGGCGACCAGCATCAGAACTGACCCGGCCATGGTGTAAAGGAAGAATTTGATGGCCGCATAGATCCTCCGTTGACCTCCCCAAACTCCAATCAGGAAGTACATGGGGACCAGCATGGCTTCCCAGAAAACGTAGAACAGGAAGAGGTCCAAAGCCACGAATACTCCCAGCATCCCCGTTTCTAGCACTAGAACAAAGACAAAGTACTCTTTGACTCGTTGCTGAATAGAATTCCAGGAGGAGAGGATAGCGAGCGGCGTAAGAAAAGTTGTGAGCAGCACGAGGAATAAGCTGATACCGTCAATGCCGACGTGGTAAGTAATTCCTAGGCTCGGAATCCAATCAGCGGTCTGCTCAAACTGGATTCCAGGGTCAGCTGCGTCGAAGCATACAAACAGAGGGATTGAAGTAAGAAGGGTGACAACAGACGCTACGAGGGCCAACCGACGAATGGTTTCGGTATTAGCCTTGTTGACAACTAAGATAACGCTCGCTCCTGCGAGTGGCAGAAAGGTAATAATAGTTGGTATGAATTTCTGCAAGGGGGACCGCCTAGGAATTATCTTACGAACCAAAAAGTCCGAAGTAAAAGACCACAACGACCGCGCCAAAAAGGATCCAGGCAGCATAAGAACGAGTCGATCCCGATTGCAATCTCCTCAAGATTCGGCCACTCCTCGCAATAATCTGGCCAGTGCCATTTACGACCCCATCGATCAGAACTACGTCACAGAACT
>Ga0075433_10000364_pt1 | contig 28523 bp, 32 predicted proteins | sample RhiMethybrSRZTD2_FD_75299 | JGI IMG/M metagenome (GOLD analysis project Ga0075433, IMG submission 75299) | Populus rhizosphere microbial communities from Tennessee, USA - Rhizosphere MetaG P. TD hybrid SRZTD2 | ecosystem: Host-associated > Plants > Roots > Rhizosphere > Soil | place: USA... | reverse complement strand
AAGGTCGCCGCGGTCGTCGGACCCGACCGACGGCACTATCTCTATCCTCTCGGCGGCGGCGAGCCGACGCCGATCCCCGGCCTCGAGCCGGGTGAAGATCCCGTGGGTTGGACATCCGACGGCCGCCTTCTCTACGTTTTCCGGCGCGGCGACTATCCCGGCAAGGTCTTTCGACTCGAGCCCACGACCGGTAAGCGAGAGCTCTGGAAAGTGCTGACGCCTCCGGACCCGGCCGGCATCTCGAGCCTCTCGGCTCCCGCCGTGGCGTCCGACGGCAAGACCTACGTCTACTCCTACAACCGGATCCTCTCGGACCTCTTCCTCGCCACGGGTGTCCGGTGATCCCCGTCCCTCGCAATGTGATGGTCGTCGGCAACGAGCTGGCGATCGTGTGGGACGACGGTCGCGAAGACTACTTCCCGCTCGAGAAGCTCCGGCGCGCGTGTCCGTGCGCGATGTGCAAGGGCGAGCCCGATCTCTTCGGGAAGGTCTACAAGGGCCCGCCCCGCGTCCTGACGCCGCGCGCGTTCGAGGTCGCCGCGCACCGGCGCGTCGGCGCCTACGCGCTGCAGATCGACTGGGCCGACGGCCACAACGACGGCATCTACAGCTTCGAGACGCTGCGGAGGATGGGAGAGGAGAGTCAGTAAGCAGTAAGCAGTAGGCAGTAAGCAGGAGGGTGGAGACGCGAACCGCTTACGGCTTACCGCTTACGGCTTACCGACCTTGCGGTGCCGCTTCCGAAACGCCCGCACCTTCATCAGGTTTCCGCACGTCCCCATCGCGCACCACTGGCGGCGATGGTTGCGCGTGGAGTCGTAGAAGAAGAAGACGCAGTCGGGATTCCCGCAGCGTCGGATCAGCCTCGGATCTCCGCTGGAAAGAAGCTCGGCGGCCGTCTCCGCCATGGAGCCCAGCAGAGCGATCGGCTGCGTCGGGCGGGCCGCGAAACGCGTCCGGAACCCGAAGCCTTGCCGTTCGAGGCGGAGGCTTCCGTCGTTCTCGGCCAGGATGAAGTTGATCGCCGCCAGGCCCTCGGTAGAGATGCCACGCCCCCGGATCATGCCCTCGGTCATGTGCCGCAGCGTTTCGCGGAACGAGCGCGCACGCTCAGCGATGCGCGCGCCTTCGGGACCCTCGCCCCAGCGCTTGAGCGCCTCGGCTCCGGCGCGAGCGTCGATGCGTCCGGCCCGGATCAGCCAGCGGACAAAGTCCTCGAAGCTCTCCAGAAGCTCGACCGGTGCGCCCCGGAGGACCGGCCTCGTGTTGAGAAAGTCGAGGCAGGCGTTACCGGCGAGGAACACGAAGTCAGGCCCGTCGGCCCTCTCGGCCCTTTCCGCCGCAGCCACGGGCAAGAGTGTAACCCCTTTCGGAGGGGAACGATGGTGGAGGGCCGGACGGGGTGGCGAGGGTCGATTGGCGGAGAGGGGGGGATTCGAACCCCCGGTACGTTTTGCGTACACACGCTTTCCAAGCGTGCTCCTTAAGCCACTCGGACACCTCTCCGGGGGCGGCGAATCGTACAACAGGCCCCCGAGGATCTCGTAGCAAGGGCGGCCCGAATCCCCCCCTCTCCGCCAAACATACTTCCGGTGTGCAGGCTCAAGGATGTCGTTGCCTGGCGGCGGGTTGGCCCCCATTTCTCGAACTTGGCCGCCCCGCGATACCGTACATCCTGATGGCAGAAGATCCGAACGCCTCTGACCTCGAGCTCGTCCGGCGGATCAAACGGGGCGACGATCAGGCCTTTCGAGAGATGGTCGAGCGATACAACGCCCGGATTTATTCGTTGTCCTACGGCGTCCTCCGAAACCGGGAGGACGCGGAAGAGTCCACGCAGGACGCCTTCCTGACGCTCTACCGCAAGATCGACACGTTCGACGAGTCCAAGAAGTTCTTTTCCTGGTTCTACCGGGTCGCCCTCAACGCCGCCTACAGCCGGGCCCGGCGCCGCCGCCCGGCCGCCGCCACGGTGGCGCTCGACGACTTCGCGCCGCGGCTCTCGGACCGGCGGCTCGGGACTTCGCCCGAATACCTGGCCTGGGTCGACGGTACCGAGGACGAAGTCATCGCCCGGGACCTCGCCGACCGGGCGGAGGAGTTCATCGACGAGCTTCCGCCTCCGTATCGCGACGCGATCTGGATGGTCGACGTCGAGGAGATGAAGCCTTCGGACGTGGCGGAAATCCTCGAAATCTCGATGCCCGCCTTAAAGTCGCGCCTCCACCGGGCGCGCCTCCACGTGCGTCAGCGGCTCGCCGAGATCGCATCGGCGCCGCGCGAACCCCAGGCCGGGCAGCAGAGGGTGGCGCCGTGAAACACGACGAGATGAATTGCAAGCGCCTGATCCTCGAGTACCTCGCGGATTACGAGGACGGGTCGATGCCCGAGATCGACCGCCGCGAGCTCGAGGCCCACCTCTCCCACTGCCCGCCCTGCGTCACCTTCCTCCACAGCTACCGCGCGACCGGCCGCACGCTGAAGATGCTCAAACCGCGCGAGGTCCCGAAGAACCTGGCCGAGGCCGTCTGGAACTTCGTCCGCGAGCGCTGTCCCAAGAAGTCGTGACGCGGGAGGCCAGGCTCTCCGCGGCCGGCCTGTTGTGGCTGGCGGTGTTTGCGCTTCTCTACACGATCGGTGAACGCCTGGATCTCTGGCCCGCCCCCGCGCTCGGAACGAAGTGGCACGACGCGGATTTGTGGGCGGGTCTCTCGTTCGGCGTCGCCCTCCTCGCCGCGCTCGTCGCAGGCGGGTCACGCGAGCCGTTGCGATAGAATGCCCGTCCCGGCGGCCGAAGATGAGTTCGGGCCCTGTGCGACGGAAGCCTCCGAACCTCGTCAGGCCCGGAAGGGAGCAGCGATCAGGAGGCGCCCCCGTGCGCCGCAGGTCAACCTGAGCTCATCTTCGGCCCCCGGATAATCATCCGATGCACGTCGCGCTTCCCCGCAAATGGCGTCCCCGCGTTTTCGACGACCTGGTCGGCCAGGAGGCCGTGGCGCGCACGCTCTCCAACGCGATCTCCGAAGGCCGGGTCGCGTCGGCGTACCTGCTGACCGGGCCTCGCGGGGTCGGCAAGACCTCGACGGCCCGGATGCTCGCCCGCGCCCTGAACTGCGAGAAGGGGCCGACCGTCAAGCCCTGCGGTCAGTGCGCGTCGTGCCGCGAAATCCTGGACCGGGGCGAATCCCTCGACGTCCACGAGATGGACGGCGCGTCCAACCGCAAGATCGAGAACGCGCGGGAGCTGATCGAGACGGTACGCTACGCGCCGCAGCGCGACCGATACCGGATCGCGATCCTCGACGAAGTCCACATGCTTACGACCGAGGCCTTCAATGCGCTGCTGAAGACGCTCGAGGAGCCGCCTCCGCACGCCCGCTTCATCCTGGCCTCGACGGAGCTCCACAAGATTCCCGCCACGATCGTGTCGCGTTGCCAGCGCTTCGCGTTTCGCGCGCTGACGGTGCGGGAGATCGTGGCGCAGCTGGAGAAAGTCGCGAAGGCGGAAAAGATCGCGGCCACGCCGGCAGCCCTGCGGCTCCTGGCGGCGGCCGCGGAAGGAAGCCTTCGGGACGCGCTCTCGCTCCTCGACCAGACGGCGACGCTCTCCACCGGCACCGTGGACGAGGCGCGCTGCGCCGAGATCCTGGCGCTCGTGGACCGCGACCTTCTGGAGGGTATGTTCTCGGCCATCGCCGGCGGCGACCGGGCCGCGGCCATCGCCAGCCTCACCCGGCTGACGGACGGCGGCGCCGATCCCCGCCATGTCCTCAAGGAGCTGGTCGGCTTCCTCCGCAAGGCGCTCCTGGTGTCCGCCGGCGGCGGAGGAGATCTCGATTCGGAAGAGCGGCAGCGCCTTTCCACTCTCTCCCGGGCGATGCCCTATGAGAACCTCTTGCGCTCCGTCTCGCTGGTGCTTCAGGCGGAGGAGCAGGTGCGCCGGGTGGACGATCCCGGGCTCGTCGTGCAGATGCTGATCTTGAAGCTCGCCGAGTTGCCGCGTTTGAAGTCGATCGAGACGGCGATGTCGGGCGCCCCGGCCCCGCGTCCCGCCAATCCGCCCTCGCCCCCGATTCCGCCGCGCGCGGCCGATTCGGGCCCGCGCATCGTGTCGCTCGTCGCTGTCGAGCCGGAACCCGAGGAAGGCCCGGCCGCGCCCGTGCGGGCCCCGGGCGGCGATAAGGTCGAGCGGTTTCACGAGCTGCTCGATTCGCGCAAGCGCCTGACGGCGGCGCAGGTCAGTCTCGCCGAGGCCGTCTACGTCGAAAAGGACGACCTGGTGCTGCGTTTCGGCATCGACAAGGCGGCGGCCAAGGAGGCGCTGGAGGAGCACAGCGCGCGCAAGCTCCTCTCGGAGGTCGCGCGGGAAGCCTTCGGGCGACCGCTGCGGATCGTGCTGAAGACCGGTCCGCCGGCCGACGGGGACCTGGGCAAGGCCGCGCGGGAAGTGCCGCGCTCCACGATCGCGCGCGAGCGCGCGAGCACGCGGGCGGAGTCCGACCCGATGGTGCGCTCGGCGATGGAGCTCTTCCACGGAGAGCTGACCGAGGTCAAGGAAGAGGAATGAACATCCAGAAGATGATGCAGCAGGCCCAGGCCATGCAGGCGAAGATGGACCAGGAGCTCTCCGGCATGACGGTGGAAGCGACCTCGGGCGGCGGCATGGTCAAGATCGAGATGTCGGGCAAGAAGGAGATTCTCTCGGTCGTCATCGACAAGTCCGTAGTGGACCCCCAGGACGTCGAGACGCTCCAGGACCTCGTGCTGGCCGCGGCCCGCGAAGCCTCGCGGCGCGTCGACGAGGCGGTGCAGAAGAAGACGGCGTCCCTGCTCGGCGGGATGATGCCGGGGATGCGGTAGCGCCTCGGGATGCCGGGAACGCCGAAATCTCTCGAACGTCTCGCCGCGGAATTCCAGAGGCTGCCGGGAATCGGCGCCAAGAGCGCGGCGCGGCTGGCGTACTACCTGCTGCGCTCGCCCGACGAGGACGCCGAGCGGCTCTCGCGCGCGATCTCCGAGTCGCGGGCGGCGGTCAAGCGCTGCGCGATCTGCAACACGCTGACCGAGGAGGATCCCTGCGAGATCTGCTCGGATCCGCAGCGCGACGCGACCTTGCTCTGCGTCGTCGAGGAGCCCGGCAATCTCGCCGCGATCGAGAAGACGCGCGAGTACCGCGGCCGCTACCACGTGCTCTGGGGCGCGCTTTCGCCTCTGAAGGGAATCGGCCCGGACGAGATCGACGTGGAGGGCCTCGTGTCCCGGATCACTCCGGAGGTCCGCGAGGTGGTTCTCGCGACCAATCCGAACGTCGAAGGTGAGGCCACGGCGCTCTACCTCGCGCGTCGGCTGAAGCCCTCGGGTGTCCGCGTGACGCGGATCGCATTCGGCCTGCCCGTCGGGGGAGACATCGAGTACGCCGACGAAGTCACGATGGCTCGCTCTCTGGAAAACCGGAGAGAGCTTTAGAGAGAAGCTGCTACAATAAGTCCTCACAGGAGAATCAGTTAATTCATGAGTTTGCCTGACCTCGTCCTCTACGACGAGGAGTTCCGAAGGATCAAGGACTCGCTGCAGAGGCTCGCCTCCGACGCGAACGCCAACGTGGTGTTCCTCGTGGACAAGAACGGCCAGCAGATCGCGGCGGTCGGCGACCTCCAGTCCCTCGACACGACGTCGCTCGCCTCGCTGACGGCTGGCAACGTGGCGGCCACCGACGGCCTCGCGCGCCTGATCGGGGAGCGGGAGTTCTCGATCCTCTTCCACGAGGGCGAGCGCGACAACATCCACATCTCCATCGTCGCCCAGCGCGTCATCCTGGTCGTGATCTTCGACGAGCGGACCTCGCTCGGCCTCGTGCGCCTGCGCGTGCGCCGGGCCATGGCGGAGCTCGAAAAGGTCTTCGAAGACATCGCCCGAAAGGCGGAGAAGGACAAGCAGGCTCTCCAGGCGGACTTCGACTCGCCGTTCGCCGAGATCACGGACGAGGACATCGACCGCCTGTTCTCCGAGTGAGTTTCCGGCTCGACCGGACGTTGACCGCCGCGCCATGACGTTCATCAACTACGCCGCCCGCGAGATCAACTGCAAGATCGTCTATTACGGGCCGGGTCTGTGCGGAAAAACGACGAACTTGCAGTACGTCTACGACCGCACGAATCCGAGCGCCAAGGGCAAGCTGATCTCCCTGGCCACCGAGACCGACCGGACGTTGTTCTTCGACTTCCTGCCGCTCGACCTCGGAACGGTCAAGGGTTTCAAGACGCGGTTTCACCTCTACACGGTCCCCGGCCAGGTCTTCTACGACGCCTCGCGCAAGCTGATCCTGAAGGGTGTGGACGGCGTCGTCTTCGTGGCGGACTCGCAAGAGGCGAGGCTCGAGGCCAACGTCGAGTCCATCCGGAACCTGGACAAGAACCTCAAGGAGCAGGGCTACGACATCGCCACGATCCCGTACGTCCTCCAGTTCAACAAGCGGGACCTGCCCACGGCGATGCCCGCGGACGACCTCTATCGCAAGCTCAACATCAAGCGCGAGCCGACCTTCGAGGCCGTCGCCACCACCGGCGCCGGCGTGTTCGACACCCTGAAGGCTGTGGCCAGACAGGTCTTGATGGACCTGAAGAAGAGGTAGGGCTAGCCGTCGGGATCCCTCGGGCTGCGCTCTCGGGATGACCGGCGAACGCGCTACCGCGCTCCGCCGGTCAGCTCTCCCCGCCCTTCCTTGCGGCCGCCTCGAAGCAGATCCGCTCGTCGGTGCAGTCCTCGGGCAGCGCGAGGCCGCCGTCGGGGCCGTCCGACCGCATCGTCTTCAGGCACCAGTACTGCGCGGTCGAGGGGGAGCGTGCCGGATCACCCTGGCCGAACGCGTCGGGCGCGAGCCAGGTCTTGGTGCGCAGGTGACGGCAGAGGAGCGAATCCGCTTCGGGTCGCGCGCCGCCGGTGCGCGCGAAGCGCCGCCACGGCGCCAGCGGATCGTCGTTCAGGTGAAGGCCTCCTTTCGCCTCAGGCGAAGATCTCTTTGAGCGCCCGTTCGAGCTCGACCTTCGCCAGGCGCGCCTTGTACGCCGTCTGCGACAGCGGCTTCGCCGCCGCGACTGCTGCTTCGGCCGCCTTGCGCGCCACGTCGGGACCCGGTCGCTGGCCGGCGAGGGCGGCCTCCGCCTCCTTGGAGCGATAGGGAGTCGGGGCCACCGAACCGAAGAAGACGCGCGGATCGCGGATGACGCCGCCGTCGAGCGACAGCACCACGCAGGTCTCGACCAGCGGCCAGTCGAAGGACTCCTTCTCCTTGAGCTTGCGGTACACCGCGCGTGTGCCGGCGGCCGGGGCGGGCAGCGTGACCGACGCGATGACGTCGCCGGGTGCGAGGTTGTTCTCCCGGGTCGCGTCGTCGGTGGGCCGGAAGAAGAACTTGTCGATCGGCATGCTCCGCGTCCCCTTCGGGGACACGATCTCCAGCGTCGCGCCGTAGGCCGACAGAGCGGTGCCCGTGGCGGACGGGTGGATGCAGCAGCACAGCAATCCCGTGTCGAAGACGGCGTGGAAGCGGTTCTCTCCGTGGATGGCATAGCACTCGCTGCCGCCCTTCTTGCGGCAGTCGAATTCGCCGAGCCGGTAGTACCAGCAGCGGGGACGCTGGCAGAGGTTGCCGCCGAGTGTCGCCATGTTCCGGATCTGGGGAGTCGCGGCTCCCGCCGCCGCCGCGGCGAGGGCGGGGTAGCTCTTCTGGATTCCGGCGTGGCCGGCGATCGACGACAGGGTGGCCAGAGCGCCGATCTTCGCGGGAGGCCCCGGCTCGATGTTCGACACGCCCTTGACTCCCGCGATCGAGACCACCGTGGACGGGGAATCGAGGCCCTCCTTCATGCGGTCGAGGAGATCGACCCCTCCCGCCTTCAGGACCGAGTCGGGCTTGACGGTCTCGCGCGCCGCGTCGGCGAGCGAGCCGGCCTGGACCAGGACGAAGGATTTCATGACCGTCCTCCCTTCCGGCCCTCTTCGACCGCGGCAAGCACGACCTCGGGCGTGATGGGGATGCGGCGGATCCGGGCGCCGACGGCGTGCGAGACGGCGTTGGCGATGGCCGCCGCCGTCGGCACGGTCGCCGGTTCGCCGATACCGACGGATTGCGTGTTGTTGACGCCGTCCCAGACGGGGACGACGATCGTTTCGATCTCGGGGCAGTCGAGGGCGCCGGCGATCTTGTAGGCCTCGACGTTGGGGTTGACCATGCGCCCGGTCTGGCCGTCGAGGACGCGGTCCTCGAACAAGGCGTAAGACATTCCCTGGATCACGCCTCCCTGGATCTGGCTCTCGCACGTAAGGGCATTGACGACGATTCCGCAGTCGTGGACGGCGACGACGCGCTCGACTTTAACCTTTCCGGTCTCCGTGTCCACGGCCACCTCGGCGAACTGCGCGCCGCAGGTGAACCGCTTCCAGGCGTCCTCGTGGTTCTCGGCCCGCTCGACGGTCGCCGAGGCGCCCTCCGAGGAGAGCAGCTTGCACGCCTCGGCGAACGACACCTTCTTCGCCGGATCGGCGGAGGACGTGACGAACCCGCCCGCGACCGAGACGGTGTCGGGCGAGACCTTCCATTCCTTCGCGACGGCGTCTCCCAGCTTCTTCTTGGCCGCCACGGCCGCGCGCCGGATCGTGGGCGCGCTCGAAGGCGTCGTCGACGAGCCTCCCGAGTCGGGGCCGAACGGCATCCGCGTGTCGCCGATCCGGACCGAGATCTTCTCGAGCGGGAGCCCGAGCTCCTCGGCCGCGACGATCGCGACCATCGTCCGCGAACCGGTGCCGATGTCCTGGACGCCGTGCTCGACTTCGGCCGAGCCGTCGCGGTTCAGCGTGACCGTGGCCCGCGGGCCGGTGCCTCCCGTGTTGTACCAGACCGAGGCGCCCAGGCCCACGCCGCGGCGGATCGCGGGATCGTCGGTCTTGCGGCGCGCGTCGCGATCCTTCCAGCCGATCTTCTCGGCGCCGATCTTGAACTCCTCGCGCCGCACCGGCGAGGGATCGTTCTTGATGCGCAGCTCCAGCGGATCCATGTTGAGCTTGGCGGCGAGCTCGTCCATCGCCGCCTCGAGGGCGAAGACGCCCTGGGGATGGCCCGGCGCCCGGAAGGCGGCCGAAGGACCGGCATTGGTGAAGACGTCGTACTCCTCGACCCTGAGGTTGGGACAGGCATAGATGTTCTTGGCGGGTCCCGAAGTGCCGGTGCCGCCGTTGGTGCCGCCCGTCCCGTGGACGGTCAGGTGCATCGCCGTCAGTGTTCCGTCGCGCTTGGCGCCGAGCCGAATGCGCTGGACCGAGGACGGCCGGTTGCCGGTCGTCGTCTGCTCCTCTTTTCGGTCGAGGAACAGGCGGACGGGCGCTCCGGCCTCCTTCGCCAGTTTCGCGGCGGTGACGCCCTCGACGCGCGGCCCGAACTTGGCGCCGAATCCCCCTCCCATGTAGTCGGTGATGACCCGGACCTTGGAGGGAGACATCTTCAGGTTCTCGGCGAGGTCCCCGCGCATCTCGAAGATGCCCTGGGTCGATCCCCAGACCGTCAGCTCGTCGCCCTCCCAGCGGGCGGTCAGCCCGTGGCTTTCGAGCGCCGAGTGCACCTGGACCTGCGTCTCGTAGGTGTGGTCGATCTGGACGTCGGCCTGGCGGAATCCCTCCTCCAGGTTTCCCTTCTCGGAGAGGCGCGGGCCGATGACGTTGCCCTTCTTGGGAAGCTTCTTCTTGTTCGTGTCCACGTCTCCGCCCGACGTCCGCGTGGTCGCTTCGCCCTCGAAGACCAGCGGGGCGGTCGCCGCCTGGGCCTCTCCGATTCGCACGACGAAAGGACGCGGCTCGTAGATCACCTTGATCGCGGCGAGAGCATCCTGGGCGCGTTCGGGAGTGTCGGCTGCGAGCGCGGCGACTTCCTGCCCGGCATAGCGCATCTTGTCCCCGGGGCCGGCGATCGCGAGGACGGCCTTCACACCCGGCATCTTCCGGGCGGGCTCGACGTCGACGGACTTCACCGTGGCCGCGGCCAGGGGGCAGCGGAGGATCCGCCCGTAGAGCATTCCGGGCAGGCGAACGTCGCTCGGGTACTTCGCTTCGCCGGTGGTCTTGGCCCTTCCGTCGAGGCGGGGAACGCGCGTGCCGAGGATCGTGAACTTGGTCGACGGATCCCACGGAGCGGGATCCCCGGGCTCGAGCTGGATCTCTTTCTCCTGGTACTCGCCGTTGAGGCCGACGCGGATCTTCTCTTTCATCTCAGGCCTCCTCGGCTTCGAGGGCCTCGCGCGTGGCCGCGTCCACACGAGGATCGTCGGAGAGAGTCAGGCCGGCGGTCGAAAGCCCGGCCAGCATCAGAGGCTCGGACACGGCCGCCTTCTTGATCCCGGCGGCACGCTCGACGGCATCGAAGACGTGAGGGTAGGTGCCGCAGCGGCACAGGTTGCCGGCCACCGCCTCCCGGATCTGCTGACGGTTGGGTTTGGGGTTGTGGTCCAGGAGGAGCTTGCAGGAAAGGATCATGCCCGACGTGCAGTAGCCGCACTGCAGCGCGTCCGCCTCGATGAACGCCTGCTGGATCGGCGACAGACGGCCGTCGGCGGCCAGGCCCTCGATCGTCACGATCTCCTTGCCGGCGACCTCGTGCGCGAGCGTCAGGCAGGAACAGGCGGCCGCCCCGTCGAGAAGGACGGTGCAGGCGCCGCAGGCGCCCCGGCCGCAGACCACCTTGGTCCCGGTCAGCCCGATGCGGTCGCGAAGGGCATCCGCGAGCGTGACGCGCGGCTCGACGGAGATCTTGTGGACCGCGCCATTGACCTTCAATTCCAGTGGAGCGGCTTCGGGTCCGATCCGCTCGTCGGTCGCCGCCCGGACCTTCGTTCCGATGCCGGCGGCCACCGCTCCCACCAGGGTTCCTCGAACGAGATCGCGGCGGGTGAAGCCGCTGCTGCGCTCATCGCTCATGCGCCCACCTCGTTCTGGATCATACGTCCATCGAGGCCGAGAGTTGTGACGAGGTACCTTCGTCAGCGCTTCTTTCTCCCCGGGCGCCGGGCCGCGGGCGCCGCCGGCGGGGATCCCGAGGATGCCTTGAGAAAGCGGCGCAGCGACTCGGGGACGTCGATCGCCGCCCGGCGCGCGAAGCCCAGCGACCCGGGACCGAGGGGGAGGGACCGCAGCCGCGCCGTCTCCCGCGAGAGCGCGGCATCGACGTCGGCGAGGGCCCTCCGCCGGTCGGCCGCCGGGAGGGAGTCGAGGAAGGCGACGCGGGCCAGAAGCGCGTCGTGGCCGCGTCCGATCGCGGGCGGCTCGGCCAGCCACCGGCGAAGCTCCCGTCTGCCTGCCGCCGTCGCCCGGTAGAGATGGCGGCGGGGTCCCCGGCGGGGTCCGAGGACCCGCAGCCGCACCCATCCCCGGCGCCGCAGGAGGGCGAGCGCCGGGTAGATCTGGGAGAAGCCGGCGGACCAGAACGGATCGAGCTCCTCGCGAACCGCGCGCGCGAGGTCGTAGCCCGTGCGCGGCTCGACGTTGAGAAATCCCAGGAGGACGTGGGGGAGCGACATCGCGGAGACTATATCAGTACAGATATAGTTGGAGTTCGCCGCACGGCCGCGCGTGTCCCCAAATGGACAAAGTCAAGGCGCAAAAAAAGGGGGCCCGCAGGCCCCCGAGAAACCGTGTGCGAAGCTGTAAGTGCTTGACTTACTTCTTCTTCTTGGTCGCCTTCTTTCCCTTCTTGGCGGCCTTCTTCTTCGTTGCCATTACGTCACCTCCCTCCCGACAGCCGATTGACAGCCCTCGGGCGAGATGCTAATTTTTCCGCCCCCGCGAAAGGGCGTATCGCCTTCAGTCTGCCGCTGCCGAACGATTGATGGGTCATACGCTCTGGGTGAATCGCCGGTTGGGTTACCGCCCTTCCGGCGATTTCATTTTAGAGGTTTCGGTTTCTCCCGTTCAAGAAAATTTCCCTTGCAATTGCACTTGACATCATTCTGATGATGCGCGCGACGCAAGTCAAGTCGATCGGGTCGACCGCAACATAGAATCGCGCCGTGAGCGCATCCGAGACCATCACGGTCGCGCACAGTCCCGACTCCGACGACGCCTTCATGTTCTACGCCCTCGCGCAGGGCCGCGTCGAGACCGAGGGGCTCGCGTTCGTCCACGAGCTTTCCGACATCGAGTCCCTCAACCGGCGCGCGATGGCGGGCGAGCTCGCCGTCACGGCGGTCTCCTTCCATGCGTACGCGCATCTGGCCGACCGCTACCTCCTGCTTCCGCACGGCGCCTCTTTCGGTGACGGGTACGGACCCGTGGTGGTGGCGCGCGAGGCCATCCCGCGCGGCGCGATCGCCTCGGGCGAGGTCGCGGTCGCTTCACCGGGCCCGTGGACGACGGCGGAGCTGGCTTTGCGTCTGTGGGCTCCGGGAGCGTCGACCCGCGCGATGCCGTTCGACCGCATCCAGGACGCGGTGGCGCACGGGCAGACGCGCGCGGGCCTGCTGATTCACGAAGGGCAGCTGACGTTTCGCGACGAGGGGCTGACGGAAATCGTCGATCTCGGGCGCTGGTGGAAGGAAGAGACGGGCCTGCCGCTGCCTCTGGGGGGCAATGTCGTCCGCCGCGACCTCGGCGCCGATCGGATCGGACGAATCTCCCGCGCTCTGTTGCGATCGATCGAATACGGCCTCGCCCACCGCTCCGACGCGCTCGATCACGCCATGCGCTATGCCCGCGGTCTTCCCCGCGAGAAGGCGGACCGCTTCGTGGACATGTACGTCAACGCCTGGACGCGGGGCTACGGCGAGGAGGGGCGCAAGGCGGTCCAGACGCTGCTCGACCGCGCTCACGCCGCGGGTCTGATCCCGAAGGTGCGGGCCGAGTACGCGGAAGGGTAGGAGCCACTGTGAGGCTCGACCCCAGGCTCCAGACGCTCGTCCTGGCCGTCCACATCCTGGCCCTCTGCATCGCGCTGGGCCCTCTTGTCTTCTTCGGAGCCGTCGTAGCGCCGGCCTCCTTCCGCATCCTCCCCACGCACGACATGGCCGGGGCGCTGCAGAGTCCGATCCTCTCGAAGCTCTGCCTGATGGGCGAAGCCAGCTTCCTGGTTCTCTTCGGGACCTCGTGGCTGCTGACGGGCAACGGCGCGGCGAAGCTGACGCGCTCGCTCTTGACCCGGCTTCCCATCCTCGGCTTCTTCGCGGCGATCGTGATCCGGCAGCTGCTGATTCCCCAGATCGATCGGATTCGCGTCGAAGCGGCGGGTTTGATCGACAGCCTTCCGGCCGGCGATCCCTCGCGGCTGCTTCTGGACCGTTACCATCGAATGGCGACGGGTTTCTTCTCGGTCGAGATCGCCGCGGCACTGATCCTGGTGCTCACGACGGCCCGGCTCCTGTCGGCACCGCGCATCGTTCCGCCGGCACCCGTGGCTGTCCCGAAACCCGCGCCGAAGATCCTGGATCTTTAGCCGTCGCCTTCGCTTCGCTCGGGGCCCGCTCACGCGCCGACGAGCGGCTCGCCCAGGCCAGCGAACGAAAGAACCTCGGCCGCGTTGCCAGTCATCCCGAGGAGCATAGCGACGAGGGATCCCGTGCTCGACCAGGACTGGATCCCTCGCTTCGCTCGGGACGACGGCGCTGGAGCAACGGGCGGGGCGGAGGCTACGTCCTTTTCCGCATTCCCTGCAGTACCAGCAGTGCGCCGGCCACCACGAGCGCCCAGGGCCACAGCTTCCAGAGCGTGTCGAAGAGCTCCTCGGGGAAACGGAGATTACGCGAGAGGGCGGTCGCCAACGCGATCGCCACCAGGACCACTCCCGGCACCAGCGGCACGTGCCGCGCATCGGCGCCCGACGAACGGAGGACCGCCGTCGCGAGGAGCAACCCGCCGCCGAGGCAGAGCAGCAGGACGGCCCAGCGAGGCATCCAGGGCTCCAGCGGCCGGCGCAGCAGGAATCCCGCGCCCAGCCCCAGGCACACGCAGGCCGGCACGACGGGTCCGCGGAATCCTCCCAGACCCGACGCGGTGAAGAGGACCGTTCCGATCAGGAGAAGGATGGGCCCCGGTCCCGTGAGGTCGAACTGACGCGAGAGGATGAAGTAGACGCCGACGGCCGTCAGGGCGATGCCGACGTTCAGGCTCCGCCGGTCGCGCGGGGCCTGGTTCATCGCTTGCGGGCGAGCTCCGCGGCCCGGGTTCCCGGTCCCGTGGCCTTGTCGGCATCCCACCGGTAGAAGCCCTGGCCAGACTTCCGGCCGGTGTGCCCCTCGGCCACCAGAGTGCGCAGGATCTCGGGCGGCGTGAAGCGCTCCGAGGGAAGCTCCGCGGCGAGCGTCTCCGCGATCGCGAGGCGGACGTCGAGTCCCACGAGGTCGCTGGTCTTCAGGGGACCCATGCGATGCCCGTAGCCGAGCTCGAGAGCCCGGTCGATGTCCTCCGGCCCCGCGATCCCGTCTTCGACCATGCGCATGGCCTCCAGGCCCAGAGCCACGCCCAGCCGCGACGTCGCAAAACCCGGCGAGTCGAAAACGAGCACGGCCTCCTTGCCCAGCGAGCGCGCGAAGTCGAGCGCCCGGGATTCGGTCTCGCGGGAGGTCTCCTTGCCCCGGACGATCTCCACCAGTGGCATCGCGGCCACGGGGTTGAAGAAGTGGATGCCGATGACGCGGTCCCGCCGTCCGGTGGCGTGGGCGATCTTCGTGATCGAGAGCGAGGAGGTGTTGGTGGCCAGCAGGGTCCGGGAAGGGCAGAGGTCGTCGAGCTCCGAGAAGATCATGCGCTTCAAGTCGAGCGCTTCGGGGACGGCCTCGATCGCGATGTCGACGTTGGACCCGTCCTTCAGCCTCTCGACGGCGCGAAGACGGTGCCGCGCCTGCTCGGCGGCGCCGGAGGTGAGCTTGCCCTTGTCGATGGCTCGTCCCCAGGAGGATTCAATGTGCCCGCGAACGGCCCGCTGCGCTTCGGGGTCGGCGTCGAAGACAGCCGTCTCGTGGCCGGCGAGAGCGCAAGCGCCCGCGATGCCGCGGCCCATGGTGCCCGCGCCGATGACGAGGACGGAGGCCACGGAGAGGAATTATATGAAGCTATCGAACACCCGCGCGGCGTTTCCCCAGAGGATTCGCTCTTTCGCTTCCGGCGAGATCGGCAGCGACAGGAAATCGTCGACGTTGCGCTTCATCGAGGCCACACCGGGGCTCGGATAGTCCGTGCCCCAGAGGCACCGGTCCGACAGCTCCTCGAGACGCGGCAGATAGTCCAGCAGCTTCTTCGGCGGGATCCCGGAGAGATCCAGGTGCACGTTGGGATGGCGGCGCACCAGGAACGCCGCGGTCTCCATGTACAGCGGACGTCCCGCGTGCGCCAGCAGGATCTTCAGGCGCGGAAAGTCCACGGCGACGTCGTCGACGGGCATCGGATCCGCGAAGCGGTTGCGCGCGCCCGGGAAGATCGAGGTGCCGGTGTGAATGGTGACCGGGCGCGAAAGCTCCTGAGCGATCGCATAGACGTCGGCGAGCCCCTTCAGTCCGTCGAGGTAGGCGTTGGCCGCGAAGAGCTGATGCGGCGGATGGATCTTGATCAGCCGAATCCCGAGCTGCTCGACGAGGCGTCGCGTTTCGCCGGCGGCGTCCTTGCAGTGGCGCGGGTGGACGGAGCCGACGGCGTAGAGCCGATCCTCGTGTCCCCGCACGTAGCGCGAGACCCAGTCGTTGGCGGACGCGTCGAATCCCATGACCTCCGGAGCGACGTAGTTGATGAGCGCGGCGCGCTCGACGCCCTCCCGATCCATCAGGCGCAGCAGCGCGTTCGGATCGGCCAGCGCCGTCTGCACATCCTCGAGGTCCTTCCGGCCGGAGCGCATGAGAGCCAGCGCCCCGGGATGCATCTGTTCCCAGGGCTGGACGTGGATGTGGCAGTCGAAAACGCGCATGCGCAGAGCCTATGTCACCCTTCTCTGGTACCCTTGTGGACAACACGTAATGCGGAAAGTTCGAGCCGGGTTTCTGGCCGGTGTGTGCGCCCTGGCCGCCGTCGCGGCCGCGGCTCCGAGATCTCCTACGCCCGTGCCCACCCGAATCCCGACACCCGTGCCGCCCGAGCGCGCTCCCGCGGTCAACAAAGGCGCCGCGCCCGACAGGCGGGACCCGCGCTATCCCAACCCGTACGTCAGCTTCTCGAAGATCACGCGCGTGGAAGAAGTCGACCTCGACAACGACGGAATCTCCGAGGCGCTGGTGGAGGGGATCGGCACGTTCCGCGGCCTCCCGCAGGACATCCCGACCTTCGGCTTCCTCTCGCGCTCGCGGCTGCCGTTCGAGAACCCGATCTTCGCGGTCTTCAAGCGCATCAAGGGCAGCGGCGACTGGGACCTGCTCCTCGCCGGACACCTTCCGCTGCGTTGCCGCCAGACCGACGATCCCGCCAAGTGCGACGAGCTCTTCGCCTTCTACACCGTTCCGTTCCGCTTCGACGACCGCCGGCAGGTCGCCGTACAGATCGTTCATGCGGGCGAGCCCCGCGTTCTGGAGACCCGGATCTACCGTCTCGACGCGGGGCGCCTGACGGAGACGTTCGGCATCGCGCTTCCGAAATCGTCGGTCGACGTCGCGTTCGGCCCTGACGGGATCACGCGGAGGATCGCGGTCGACACCTTCATCAACAAGGACCTGCCGCCGCGGTACCGCAGCTTCACGCTCGATTCGAACTACGTGTTCGGCGAGCGCAAGTTCCGGATCCTCGCGGAGAGCCTCGAGCCCGAGTGGGGAAGAGGAGACGTCGATCTCTCCTACTGGGGGCTCGTCCATCAGCCGACGTTCGCCGGAGATCTCGCGCGCCTTCAGGAGCGGCAGCGGCGGGCGGCGGCGGAGGCTCCGTGGTCGCTGGACCCGGTGGAGCTGGTCAAGAAGCGCTACCCGGACGCCAAGGACGTCCGGCTCGGAATCAAGCAGCCGGGCCTCGCGGTCGTCGACTTCGAGCGCGTCGGCTGTCCCGCGCACGTCGTCGTCTTCCAGCCTCTGCGGGAGGCCGAGGGAGACAAGAGCCTCTGGGACTTCGCGGTGATCCGCTCGCCCGAGGAGCCGGCCTACGAATGTCTCGGCGAGGCGCCGCTCAAGGGGCAGTAGCCGGAACGCGGCGCAGGCGTCCGTAGAGGAATGATGCAGTCAGCGCCGCCGCGTTGACCGCCGTTCCCACCAGCACCGGATCGTGGCCTCCGAAAAACCCCGGCGCGAAGCGCGCGGCCACGGCCGTGGTGCCGCCGAGGATCATGGCGGTGATCGCCCCGGCGGGAGGAATCCAGCCGCGGCCGGGCAGAAACGCGACGAGAACCGGCAGGATCAAGCCGGACGCGAAGATCGAGTAACCCAGCTTGAGGGTCTCGAGGACGTTGCGGTCCAGGGCGAGCGCGGTCGCGAGCCCGAGCGCCCCGAAGACGGCGGGGAAGGCGCGCGAGATCGAGAGCGGGACGGCGCGGCCCGTCAGCGCCGGCAGCAGGTCGCGGGCCGTCACGGCCGTCGCCGAAAGGAGTACGACGTCCGCCGAGGTCTGCATCGTCGCTACCAGGGCGACCAGCACGAGCGCCGAGAGGGCCGGGGGAAGAAAGGCCAGGACGGCGGAGGGCAGAGCGTGCGTCGGCTCGACCGGGGCCATGGCCGCGCGCGCGACGAGCGCGATCGCCGCCACGGACGCGCCGAAGAGAATCTTCGAGACGGCCGCAAGAAGCGCGGCCCGCCGCGCAGCCGTCTCGTCGCGGCTGGAGGAGAGCTTCAGGTAGACGTCGCTGCCGACCAAGTGCGGGAGGCCGACGAGGACGAGCATCGCGACCACGTCGGTGAGACGAAAGTTCGGCGAGGTCGGAAAGCTCCAGAACTCCGCCGGTAGCGTGGAGAGCCGTTCCGCCTTCGACAGCGCGGCACACAGCGCGATTCCCGGGATGCCAATCAGCATCAGACCGTACTGGAGCAGGTCGGTGCGCACGACGGCGAACTGCCCGCCCAGCGCCGTGTAGGCCACGAACACAGCGGAAGAGGCGATGATCGCGAAGTCCGGCGCGACGCCGAACGCGGTCGTCAGCACGACCTGCGTCGCCTCCGTCAAGAGCGCGAACCAGACGATCTCCGCGGCCACGACGAGCACGGCCGCGGCGCGCCGCGCGGCCTCGCCGTAGTAGCGGCCCACGATCTCGGGAAGTGTGACGGCGCCTTCGCGGCGCACGCGCCGGGCCAGGAAGAGTCCCAGCGCCGCGAGGCCGATCGCTCCCGCCAGGTCCAGCCACAGGCCGGTGAGTCCGTGCGTGTAGACGAGGGCGGCCAGTGCGATCGTCGTCGAGCCGCCGGTCGTCAGCGAGGCGAGGCCGGTGAACGTCCAGAACGTCGAGAGCGAACGGTCGGCGACAAAGAAGGAGGCTTCGTCTTTCCCGGCGCGCCGGCGCCACGCCAGACCGGTCGCAAGGACGGCGGCGAGATAGACGACGAGGGCCCCCAGGAAGAGGGTCGGCACGGTGCCGCATTTATCACGGGTTCACCGAATGAATGGACGGTGTTCTCGCGGAGCGTGAGTCTCTGCAATAATGCCGCTTCTTCTTGAGAGGCGGATTGAAGGACGAAGCATCCATACGCCGGCGTTGCGCGTGAGACTGCGCAGAGGACGATCGTTCCTCGCGCGCGCCGGGGCGTTCGGAGCGCTTCTCGCTCTCGCCGTTCCTCTGCGGGTCGCCGCCGAGACGTTTCCGCTCTTCGACGGAGAGGACCCGGGCAGCGTTTTCGCCGGCGAAAGGGAAGCATTCACGCTCGACGCGGCTTTTCCGGCGCTCGAGCCTCCGGATCTCGTGGCGGCTGCGCTCGCATCCATCGAGGGCCCCAAGCCTCCGGAGCCGACCGTTCTCGCGCCCCCGGGTCGCCGCCCGAACAAGAGACGCGCCACGATCATCTCGACCGCGGTGCTCGTCGGATCGGCGATCGCCTCCTCCTCCACGATCTGGCGGCACGGCTACGAGCCGTTCAACTTCCATAACGAGTTCTGGTTCGGCAAGCACACGTACGCCGGTGGGGCCGACAAGGCGTCCCACTTCGTCCTCTACAACGCCCTCGCGCGCGAGCTCCAGATCGGTTACTACCGGATGGGCTACTCCCGGGACCAGGCCGAGCTGATGGCGTTCCTCACGTCGATGGGCGCCGGCCTCGCGACGGAGATCGGCGACGCGTTCACCGTCTTCGGCTTCTCGTACGAGGACCTGGTGACGGACGCCGTGGGCGCGGCCACGGCGATCCTCGTCTCGCGGAACGGCCTGGACGATCTGATCGGCTTTCGATTCGGCCCCGTGCCCAACAACCTGCCGCAGCCCTGCTGCCCGGTCAGCGAGACCGGCAAGGACTACTCCGAGGAGATCTACACGGGTGACCTGAAGATCGCGGGACTCGCCCAACGGATGAAGTTCGACCCCGGGCCGGCCCGCTTCCTGCTGGTGTCGATGACATATGGCAGCAAGGGCTACAAGAGTTCCCTGCCGCAGTACCGGGAACAGCAGATCGGCATCGAGGTCGGCGTGAACTTTCCGGAGATCCTGACGGCGCTCGGCGTGCGCGACACGACCTGGTGGGGGCGCTGCCTCTTCATCTTCTTCAATCTCGTCCGCGTCCCGTACACGCAGATCGGATATCGCTACGATTTCGTCCACCACAAGTGGTGGGGCCCCAACATCGGACAGCAGTACGATCCCGGCCCCGGGAAGTGAGCTGAGGCGCTAGCGGAGCCGCTTCGCCGCTTCCCGCAGGACGGCTTCCATGACGACGGTCCCGACCGCGAGGGCGCGCTCGTCGAGGTCGAACTCGGGGGAGTGGTGGGGACGCAGGCTGCCCTCGCGCGCGCAGCCCACGAAGAAGAAGCAGCCGGGCACCTGCTCGAGGAAGACGGACATGTCCTCGCCGCCGAGCGTGCGGGTGTCGGTCTCGACGTTCTCCTCGCCGAGGATGCGGCCCGCGGTCTCGATGACGAGGTCGGCCATCGCCGGATCGTTGACGGTGGCGCCGTTGCTGCGCTCGTACGACAGGTTCGCGGTGACGCCGCACGCCGACGCCGTGCCGTGGACGATGCGCGCGATCTTCTCGGGCAGCGCCTTTCCGGTCTCCGGGGTGAACGAGCGCGCGGTGCCCTCGAGCCGCACGGTGGACGGGATGATGTTGAAGGCGGACCCTCCGTGGACGCTGCCGACGGTGACCACGGCGGAATCGAGGGGCGAGACCTCGCGGGCCACGACGGACTGGAGGGCTTCGATCACGCGCGCGGCCGCCAGGATCGGGTCGGCGGCTTCGTGGGGCATCGCGCCGTGGCCCCCGCGGCCGACGATCTCGATCTCGAAGTGGTCGACCGCGGCCATCAGGGCGCCTCGGTTGACGCCGATCCGGCCCACGGGCATCGGGCTCCAGAGGTGCAGCCCGAACGCCGCTGCGACTCCCTCGAGCGCGCCGTCTTCGACGCATGCCTGGGCTCCGCCGCGGCCCTCCTCGGCGGGCTGGAAGAGAAATCGCATCGGAACCGGCGGAGGCGCCTTCGCGAGGCGCGCGGCGACGGCGAGCGCGATCGCGACGTGGCCGTCGTGCCCGCAGGCGTGCATGCGGCCCGGGATCGTCGACGCGTAGCTCTGGGAACTCGCCTCCGTCAGCGGCAGCGCGTCCATGTCGGCGCGGTACATCACGCGCGGGCCGCCGTGGCCGAGGTCGCCGACCACGCCCGTGCGCCCGACACGCTCGCGCGGCGAGAGACCCAGCTCCTTCAGGCGGACCGCGGCGATGCCGGCGGTCCGGCGCTCTTCGTACGCGATCTCGGGATGGCGGTGCAAGTCGCGCCGCGTCGCGACGAGGCGCTCGTACTCCTCGGCCGGGAATCCGTCGGGCGGCGACACGCGCGGATTATAGAATCCCGCCGTGGCCGACATTGTTCCGCCGGCGATCGACGAGTACGTGCGGGGTCTGATTCCGCAGCGCGAGCCCGTGATCGCAGAGATGGAAGCCTATGCCGCCAAACACGACGTGCCGATCGTGGGCCCGGCGGTCGGGACGCTCCTGGAGGTCCTGGCGCGGTCGATCGGCGCCACACGCGTCTTCGAAATGGGCAGCGCCATCGGCTATTCGACGGCGTTCTTCGCGCGGGCCGTGGGGAAAGGCGGCCAGGTGGTTTACACCGACGGCAGCCAGGAAAACGCGGACCGCGCCCGGGCCTATCTCGAGCGTGCCGAGCTGGCCGACCGCGTGGTCTTCCGGGTGGGCGACGCGGCCGAGAGCCTCGATTCCACGACCGGCTACTACGACCTCATCTTCATCGACGTCGACAAGGACGGCTATCCGCGCGCTTTGAAGTCCGCGGCGCCGCGGGTCCGGCGGGGCGGTTACCTGCTGGCGGACAACACGCTCTGGTCCGGACGCGTCGTGGATGCCTCGTCGCGCGACAAAGCCACGGAGGGAATCCGCCAGTTCAACCAGATGCTCTTCGCCCTCCAGGAATTCAAGTCGGTCATCGTGCCGTTGCGCGACGGCGTGGCGATCGCCCGCCGCGAGTAGCAATGCCGACCCGGGACGAACTGCGCAAGCGTTTCGAAGCGCTCGTCTCGCGAGGGGAGCCGGACCTCTTCGAGGGAGCGCTCGCGGTGTCGACGCTGGTGGATCCGCGCGAGAGCCTCGAGTCGGCGCGGGCCGCCGTCGCGGGTCTGGCCGTTCGCGTGCGGGATTCCGCGGGCCGAAACGAGGCGCCGCACGAGGCGCTGCGACGCGTGCTCTTCGCCGAAGAGGGTTTTCGAGGGGATGGCGAGACCTACGACGCGCCCGAGAACTCGTCGGTGGCGCGCGTGCTCGCACGGCGGCGGGGCATGCCGATCACGCTGTCCATCCTGACGATCGAAGTCGGACGCCTGGCCCGCGTCCGACTGACCGGAGTGGGCCTGCCCGGGCACTTCGTGGTGGGCGGACCGGATCTGCCCGAGGGAACGTTCATGGATCCGTTCGACGGCGGAGCCCTCTACGATCCCGCCGGTCTCTCGCGCCGGCTGGGGTCGATCTTCGGTTCGCCGGTGGCGCTCTCCTCGGATCTGCTGCGCCCGGATTCCCCGCGCGCGATCCTCGGGCGCGTGCTGCTGAATCTGCGGCGGTCCTACGAGAGGCGCGAGCGCTGGGAGGACGCCCTCGCGGCTCTCGACTTCGCCGAGATCCTGCAGCCGGACGTGGCGGCGCACCGGCGCGAGCGCGCCCTGCTTCTGTGGAAGAGCGGCCGCACCGACGAGGCCGCCCAAATCCTGGAGAGCGAAGGCGAGCTCTCGGAGGACGAGGGCGAGGATGCCGAAGGCCTGCGGCGCCTGATGGTCCTGGCGCGGAACCGCGAGGCCGGAGGCGCCCGGGCCGAAGGCGCGCGGCGCACCTTCACGCTCGAGGAGGCGCGGGCGCTCCTGCCGCGCGTCCAGGAGCGGACCGCCGACGCCGTCTCGCGCTACGGGCAGCTTCCGGGAGACCAGGACGAGGCTCGGGAGTCCGTGGTGCGCGACTGGGCCGAGGAGATGCAGTCGCTCGGAATCGAGGTCAAGGGGATCTGGCTGGTCGACTTCGATTCGGGCGCCGGGTACTACTGCTGGAAGTATCCCGAGCCGGCGCTCAACCACTTCCACGGATACGAGGAAGGATTCGCGGGGCGTTTGCCCCTGAATTAGACCGTCGCCTTCGCTTGCTAGGAGACCTGCCCTGCGGCACCGGGCCGCGGCTCGCGGGACACGCTCGACCGTCGCCGCGAATTACAGGAAGAGTTCCGCTATCCCGAATCCCCTCTCCCCCGTGAGGGGGAGAGGGTGAGGGTGAGGGGGCGCTCCTAGAGCTTTTCCCACGCGACCCGCGGCGTCAGGATCTCCACGAACGCCTCGAGCCCCGTCCGATCTTCTTCGTCGAAGCGGTTCTTCTCGGGCGAGTCCACGTCCAGGACGCCCCGCAAGACCCCGTCCTGGAGGATCGGCACGACGATCTCCGATCGCGAATCCTCGTCGCATGCGATGTGGCCCTCGAACGCGTGGACGTCGGGCACGATCAGCGTCTCGCTCGACTGCGCCGCCGTTCCGCAGACGCCCTTCCCCAGCGGGATGCGCACGCACGCGGGCTTGCCCTGGAAGGGTCCGAGCACGAGCTCGCCGCCGCGCACCAGGTAGAAGCCCGACCAGTTCACGCGATCCAGCGTCTGCGCCAGCAGTCCCGACGCGTTGGACAGATTCGCGAGGGCGTCGGTCTCGCCCTCGAGAAGAGCGGACAGCGAACGCGAAAGCTCGCGGTAGGTCTCGCTCTTGGGGCCGATCGGCCGTGCCGTCATCTTGAACACGGCCGGATTCTACGCTCTGTATGATGCGCCGCGATGTCGGTGCTTCGGGGGCGTGTTCTGGCCCTCTACGTCGGGTGCTGCGCGGTCTGGGGCTCGACGTGGCTGGCGATCAAGATCGGCCTGCAGGACCTTTCGCCGCTCTGGTTCGCGGGAATCCGGATGGCGCTGGCGTGGCTGCTCCTGACGCCGTTCGCGCTGGCGGCGTCCTCCCGCAAGCCGGCGCCCGCGCAGAGGAAGTGGATCGTGCTCGGCGGCCTCCTCCAGATCGGCCTCCAGTATGCCTGCATTTTCACCGCCGAGCAGTGGATCCACTCGGGCCTGGCCGCGCTGCTCTTCGCGACTTTCCCGATTTTCGTCGGCGTCTTCGCGCACTATCTGCTGCCGGACGAGCCCCTGACGCGGCGCACACTCGCGTCGGCGGCGCTCGGGCTTTCGGGAGTCGCGGTGATCGAGGCGCCGTCGGCCCGGACGATGTTCTCGACGGAGACGCGGCTGCTCCTCCTCGGAAGCGCCCTCATGCTCCTGGCCGCTGTGGTCGCGGCCTTCGCCAACGTGCTCAACAAGAAGTACCTCTCGAATGTCTCGCCGCTGCGCAACGTCTGGGCGCAGACGCTGGTGGGGTCTTCGCTGTTGCTGGCCTTCGCCGCCGCCGTCGAGCGCGGGGCCGTGTTGCACTGGACGCCCCGCGCTCTGGGGGCGCTCTTCTATCTCGCGATCTTCGGCACCGCGCTCCCGTTCGTCGGGCTGTTCTGGCTGCTTCCGCGCGTGCCCGTCGCCGTTATCGGCATGATCCCCGTCATCGACACGGTGATTGCCGTCGTCCTCGGGAACCTCGTCCTCGGCGAGGCCTTTTCGCCGCGCGTGCTGGTGGGAGGGGTGCTGATTCTCGTGGGTGTCGTCTTCGCCGCAGCGCCTGCAGGCGCGTGGCCCGAAGCCCGTTAGAGCGACTCAGGTATTCGATCCGCCGAAGTTTCCGCCGTGTGTTCATCTTCTCGCGCTCACCCGCGCTTGGAACGGGTCTTTCTCGACGTCCGGTCGCCGGGCTTGCGACGGCGGCGGGACGTCGCCCGTTCCTTCAGGAACGCGCTCAGCACGATCGCGCCGTTGTGAGCGGTGTCGTGAGCGCTGTAGAGCAGCGTGACCGGCCCACCCCTGGAGGCCTCGAGGATTGGGTTCCAACCGGCGGGGTTCGCGCCCAGCTCCTTCCGGTAGCGCCGACGAAACTCCGGCCATCGCTCTATGCGATGGCCGAACCACTTGCGCAGCTCCGTGCTCGGAGCGACCTCCTTGCGCCACTCGTCGGCCTTCAGGTCCGCCTTCTTCATTCCTCGCGGCCAGAGGCGCTCGACGAGGATCCTGCGGCCGTCCCCGCTCTCCGGAGGCTCATAGGCCCGTTTGATCTGAATCACGACGCTCAGGCTATGGCCGGAAAGTTGTCGGAGCAAACGACCGGGGCCGAATTCCTCACCGGGGAGAACAGCCCCGCTGTCTGCGCTGTGTGAGCCGCCTCTCTCTGCCCGCGACGGATGAGACGAGTGAGCTCCGCGCGGCCGTGAAGATGTTGACCGGCCGAGGGATAGCCGCGAGCGTCCGGTCCGCCTCTTCTGGCCAACGCATCGCACCTCCGTATGGCAGAGATCTTGAGATAGCCGGCGGTGAGGAGGATGCTCATGATGGCGAAGTCCCGGAAGGCGGATGAAGTCCCCGAGAATCTCTGGGCGCTCATCCTCGCGGGTGAAGACGGAACGGGTCTTCTGGCTCGGACTCCTGCGTCTCCTGGCGACGATCGGCGGCGGATCGAGGCTCCCGTCGACGGCTCGCTCCTGCGTCAGGCGCTCGACCGGGCGGGTCTCGCCGTGCCCGCGGAGCGGACCGTCCTCGTCGCCAACCGCCGCCACGACGTGCACTTGGCCCCCGGGATTCCGGCGTCGACGCGCCATACGCCGCGCCTGCTGCTGCGGCCGCAGGGCCGGGGAACCGCGACGGACGTGCTTCTCGCCGTCCACTGGATTCGGCGACAGCAGGCCGACGCGGCCCTCGTGATTCTTCCGTCCGATCAGGTGATCGTCGATCCTCGCGCCTTCATGCGGCACGTCGTCGCCGTGTCACGCTTCGTGGAGCGCCACATACGACAGATCGTCATCATAGGGGCGCGCCCGAGCGACACCGACTCGGATTGCGGATGGATCGAGACCGCGCAACCGATTCCCGACCTCGGCCGTACGCCTATCTGGCGGGTCCGGAGCCTACAGGCCAGCCCGACCGACGCTGTGGCCCGGGCCGGGAACGGGCAGGGATGGCTCCGCAACACCTCGGTGTTCGTGGCTCGAGCGGAGGCGTTGCTCCAGGCGGCTCGCCGCCGCTCGCCCGAGCTCGACGTGAGGCTGGAGACCGCCACGGCGCTCATCGGGACGCGGTACGAATACCGGACTCTGGAAGAGTGCTATGCCGTCGCGCGGAACGCCAGCTTCGCAGAGGCGGTTCTCGCGGGCGCGAATCGGCTTCTCTCAGCGTCGAGCCTTTCGCCATCAGCGGGGACCGGCCGGATGAGGTTCGGACGGACCGGCTGGCCGCCCGCGCCGCGCGGACGATTCGATGGACTGGTGGACCAGCACTTCCTCCGCGCCAACGTGGAAGCCTGCCTCACGAGGACCGTGTCTCCGGGCTCGCCCTGGAAGGCGAAGCCGCGTGCGGAGATCGCACGGAAGGCGCCGCACGGACTCGAAATTTGAAGGCCGCTTCGAGAGCGGCCACCCAGGAGGAACCATGAACGAGAAGCAGATCCAGCTCACAGATTCGGATTTCAAGCGCTTGAAGACGCTCCTTCGGAGTAACTGGGTCGACGGGCGGGAGGACATCAGCGACCTGAAACGCCTGGAGCACGAGCTCGAGCGCGCCGACATCGTGAGGTCGACTGAAGTGCCGAGAGACGTGGTGACGATGAATTCCCGCGTGAAGCTCCGGGACCTCGATTCCGGAGACGCCGTCGACTTCTCGCTCGTCTTTCCAACCTTTCCCTTCGCCGCGGGGTCCGACCACCTCGCGCCGATGAAGGTCTCGGTGCTGGCCCCGATCGGGACGGCCGTCTTGGGGTACCGAGTCGGTGACACGATCGAATGGGAGGTGCCCGCCGGCGTCCGGAGGCTGAAGGTCGAGGACGTGCCATTTCAGCCGGAGTCCGCCGGGCGGTACGACCTGTGAACGGCGTTCGAAATTCTTAGTCAAGGCGAGCCGCCGAGCGCAACGAAGAGGCGCTATCGGACTCTTGCTTCGGGTGGGGAAAGAAAGAAGGACCAAAGAAATGAACACGGACAAACGGCTCGACTCGGCCTGGTGGGCGCTTCGCATCGGACTCGGACTCGGCCCCCTTCTGGCGGGTCTCGACAAGTTCTTCAACGTCCTGGCGGATTGGAACGCGTACCTGAGTCCCATCGCTGCGTCTCTGCTTCCCGTGAGCGGCCCGACGTTCATGCGGATCGTCGGCGTGATCGAGATGATCGTCGGCCTGGCGATTCTGACTCGCTGGACACGCATCGGCGCCTACGTCGCAGCGGTCTGGCTCGTGTCGATCGCCGCGAATCTCGTGACGACAGGAATGTTCCTGGACGTGGCGGTCCGGGACCTCGAGATGGCGATCGCAGCCTTCGCGCTCGGGCGCCTGACGGAGGTCCGGAAGCGGGCGGCTCTCGCCGAGGACGCGCCGCGCGCACCCGGACACGACCTCTTCCAGGCCGTAGCCGGAAGATGAGCAGCGCGGAGCCTAGGGCCCTTCCGCGTGGCGAACCTGGTCGTCCGGCTGGAGTTGTGAGGCCGGCCGCGCGTCCGACGACCGAGGAGCTGAGCGCCCGGCGGATGGTCCAGGCGATCGAGGGCGCGTCCGGCCAGGAGCTCTTCGAGACGGAACGCAAACAGCTCATCCGCGGGCCGAACGAGGAGGATCTCGTCAATTCCGGGCTCGAGGAGACGATGAGCGCCGCGTTTCACGACATCCGCGGGGCGCAGACGTCGAACCCGAAGATCCCAGTTCTGCGGACGGCCGCCTTCGTCCGTGCGATCGAAAAGATCGCGCAGAGCTACCTGGAGCTCGGCGTGTTCCCGTAGGCCGGGGGCCGGGCGAGCTTCTCTCGGAGAGTCTTTCGGTCGATTCCGAGGATCTCGGCGGCACGCGTCTTGTTGTCGCGGACCGCGGCCAGAACGTTGCGAATGTGCTCGGCCTCGACTTCCGCAAGCGTGCGGTCGAGCCCGCGTCCCCGGGGAGCCGCGAACCGCATCGACGAGGGCAGATCCGGCACGTCGATCACCTCGCCGTCGTCGGCCATGACGACCAGGCGCTGGATCAGATTCTCGAGCTCCCGCACGTTCCCCGGCCAGTCGTAGGCTTGCAGGGCGCGCAGCGCTTCGTCGGAAAAGCGGGGAACGGGCTTCTCGAGCTCCCGGGCGAACTTGGACCCGAAGTGGCGTGCGAGCAGAAGGACGTCGTTGCCGCGCCGGGAGAGCGGGGGGATCTCCAGCACGAGGACGTGGATGCGGAAGAAGAGGTCCTCCCGGAATGTCCCTTTCTGGACGAGGCTCGGGAGGTCCCGGTTGGTGGCGGAGAGGATCCGCACGTCGACCTTCCGGGGGCGATTCGAGCCCAACATGAACACTTCCTTCTCCTGCAGGACCCGCAGGAGCTTCACCTGCATGGACGGGCCGACCTCGCCGATCTCGTCCAGAAAGATCGTTCCACCCTCGGCAGCCTGAAAGAGGCCCGGGCGCGTCTCCGTCGCTCCCGTGAACGCGCCGCGGGTATGGCCGAAGAGCTCGCTCTCGATCAGGGAGTCCGGAATGCCCCCGAGGTGGACGGGAACGAACGGGGCCGAGTGCCTCGAACTGCCGTAGTGGATCGCGCGCGCCACGAGCTCCTTTCCGGTGCCGCTCTCTCCGGTGATGAGAACGGCGGTCGCGTCCGACGCGGCCAAGCGCGAGACCGTGTCGTAGACCCTTCTCATGGAGGAGCTCGAACCCAGGATTTCGTCGAAGCGCTGGGCCTCGGCGACGATTTGCTGGAGCCGTTTCACCTCCACCCGGAGGTTGCGCTGGCTCTGGGCGCGCTCGACGGCGATGACGAGCTCGTCGATGTCGAACGGTTTCGTAATGAAGTCGCAGGCGCCGGCTCGAATCGTGGCGACGGCCGTCTCGAG
>Ga0075433_10000363_pt1 | contig 28566 bp, 28 predicted proteins | sample RhiMethybrSRZTD2_FD_75299 | JGI IMG/M metagenome (GOLD analysis project Ga0075433, IMG submission 75299) | Populus rhizosphere microbial communities from Tennessee, USA - Rhizosphere MetaG P. TD hybrid SRZTD2 | ecosystem: Host-associated > Plants > Roots > Rhizosphere > Soil | place: USA... | reverse complement strand
CGTTCGAGGACAGGATCTTGGCGAATCGGCCGACGTTGTCACAGTCGAGACGGCGGAAATCGAAGGACACCAGCACCGACTTGACGGCCACCGTCGACAGCGGCTTGCTCTGCCAGCGGTACGTGTTGGCCGGCATCTCGACGGTCGGATAGAACTCGGTGATGCTCTTGTTCGTCACGGTGACGAGCGACAGGTTGTCGGTGTCGTTGACGGACTCGGCGAACAGCTTCACCGGCGCGCCAGCGACGTAGAACATCGCGTCGATCTGGCCCGCCTTCAGCGCTGCCAGCGCCTCGTCCGTGTCGATGTTCACCATCTGCTTCGGCTCGAGTTCGGCGACCTTGAACATCAGGCGCGCGGTCAGATACGTGCCGCTGCCCTCGCGGCCGATGGCGACACGCTTGCCCGCCAGATCGTCGAAGTCGGCGATGTTGCGGCCGAGGATGTGGACTTCCTCGTTGTAGAGCGGAAAGACCATCCGGATCTTTTTGGCAATGCGCTGCAGCACCGGATCGGTCTCGACGCGTGCCACGAATGCGAGCACGTCGGACTGCACGATTCCGAGTTGCGTGTTCGGGCGCTGGTAGACGGCAAAGACGTTCTCAACCGAGCCTCTCGACGTCGCGACGTTGAGATTGATGCCATGCGGCTTTACGAGCCGTTGAAGGTTCAGCCCGAATTGGTAGTACGTCCCCTTCTCGCCACCGGTGACGATCCCCATGTCCACGGCCAGTGCCGGCCCTGCCGCCACGGCCACGAGCACGAGGCTCGCGACGAACCCGATGCAACTGCGACTTCTCATGCGTCCCTCCACAGCCACAGCCTCCACACTTGGACCCCGACGGACGGAGAGCAGCATGGAATCATCTTTTGACAGTCCACGTCAAGGCAAGACTAGCGCCCGACGCCGGCCGTCTCGTCGACCTCCGCATCCTCACGGAAGAATGGTATGACCTCTTCGGAGAACAACTGCATCATCTCTAAAGTGGCGTCGTGGCTGCCTCCGTTCATCCCCGAGCAGACGATGCCGGCCTTGAGCTCGTCCGAGAATACACGGAGCTTGTCGCGCACGGTGGCGGGACTTCCGTACACGATGTAGCCCTCCCGGTCGGCGTGCTCGAAGGTCAGCTCGCTCGGCAGCGGCGGGGGGCTCGCGAGGATCCGCCGCAGCGACGCTTCGGTCATGTACCCCGGCGGCCGCCAGAACGGCGGGTGCATGCGCAGGCCTGTGTTGAAGACCCACATCGTGTGCTTCCTGGCGATCGCCTCCGCCTTGGCGTCACTTTCGGCCACGACGATCGGCACGTTGACGGTCAGCTGATAGCGGCTCGCGGTATAGCCGTGCCGCTCGCAGGCCTCACGGTACTCGCCGTAGATCTGCGCGATCCGCTTGATCGGGGTGAAGACCATCAGGTAGGGAAAGCGACGCTTCGACGCCCACTCTACCGTCTCACTGCTGCCCTGTGACGGGCACCACACGGGGGGGTGCGGCGTCTGGATCGGACGCGGCCAGGGGTTGACGTAGTGGTAGCGATAGTACTTGCCGTCGAACGCGAAAGGCCCGGGCTCCGTCCAGGCGCGCAGGATCAGCTCGGCCGCCTCGTAAAAGCGCTCGCGCGAATGCGTCGGATTCACGCCGGTCGAGAAGTACTCCGCGCTGATGCCGCGTACGAAGCCCGAGATCACGCGCCCGCCGGAGGCGACGTCGAGCATCGCGATCTCCTCCGCGATGCGAAGCGGGTTCTCGCGGAGCGGCAGGCCATTGCCGAGGATCGCGATCTTCGCGCGCGACGTGCGGCGCACGAGCATCGCCGCCATCACGTTCGGGCTCGGCATCGTGCCGTAGCAGTTCTGATGGTGCTCGTTCACGCAGATACCGTCCCAGCCGAGCGCCTCCGCGTACTCGAGTTGATCGAGGTACTGGTTGTAGAGTGTGTGTCCCTGAGCGGGATCGTAAAACCGATTGGAGAGCGTGACCCACGACGACGGCTCGTCGTGCTCGATCACGTACGGCATCAAATGAAAATAGTAAAACTTCATGTCAGCAACGCGAGTGCCAGCGATTCCATACCCATTGCCTCCTAAATGGGAAAGGTTTTGCTGTGGGACGCGAACGGCACGCACACGATTTCGGCAGGATTCGTCGCATCGCGATTGGCACGAAATCGGCTCGCATCCACACGCTTCATGGACAAGAGCGAGCCTCTCTGCGCCGTGTGCGGTTTTCCGATCGCCTTTCGCGAATTCCGAACCGAATGCGCCGGTCACAGCATCCATATTCGGTGCTGGCCTGTCGATCCGGCGCCGGTGCAACGGAGCGCGTCGAGAACGAGCACAGGGGCGCGTGGCGCGGCCGCGAACGGCGGGCACGCCACATGATCGCGGGGCTCATCGACGCTCCGCCGCGCGGCAGAACTCGACCACGGATCGGGCGACCGCCTCGGGCTCCTCGAGGTGCGGAAGGTGGCCCGAGTCATCGAAGACGCGGAGCGTCGCGCCCGGAATCTCCTTGACCCACGTGTGACCGCACGGGTTCAGCGGCGCGAGCCGGTCGTGTGCGCCCCAGCACAGCAGCGTCGGCGTCGTGATGCGTGCGAGCCGACGACGCAGCAACGGATCGTAGAGATACGGGTTCCACGCCACGCGGGCCAGGGCCGCGCCCTGCCGGTATTGGAGCGCCAGCGTCTCCACCGATTGATCGGGCGGCGCCAGGGCCAGCGCGGCCATCGGATCGTGGAACACCGTCGCTACGACCTCGGGAACGTCCATCCCGAAGAGGAACGGGTAGATCCAGCCGTCGACCTTGATCCCGACCGGATCGATCAGCGTCAGCGAGATCATCCGATGTGACGCCATCGTGGCCAGCTCAGCGGCGATCCAGCCGCCGAACGAGGCGCCGACGACGTGGGTGTGATCCAGACCCTCGGCGTCGAGAAGGTCGAGGTAGTGAAACGCCAGGTCACTGATGTGCTCGATCCACTCGGCCGCCGGTGAGCCGCCGTGGCCCGGATGGCTCGGCGAGAGCACCGTGAAGCCCTTCGCCAGCCGTTCCTGGAATTCGAGCCATCGCCCGCCGCCGCCGGCGCCATGCAGAAACAGCAGCGGCGGGCCCGCGCCGTCGCTGAGGATGTGCACGGGCGTGCCCCGGACCGACCGCTCCTGTCGTGTCGCCGCCATCAGCCGATGAAGAGACCGCCGTTCGGCGACAGCCACTGGCCCGTGACGAACGACGATTCGTCGGAGGCGAGGAACAAGGCTGCGGCCGCGATCTCGCTCGGCTCGCCCATCCGCCCCATCGGCGTGCGACCGAGGATCATCTTCTTGGCGAGCTCGGAGACGCCGGCGGTCATCGGGGTGTCGATGTAGCCGGGGCAGATCGCGTTCACGCGGATGTTGCGGCTGGCGACCTCGCGCGCGACGGCGCGCGTGAACGAGAGAATCGCCCCCTTCGCGGCGCTGTAGTGCGGGACGGTCTCGAGGCCCATCAGCGCCGCCACGCTCGACAGGTTGACGATCGCGCCGGAGTTGCGCGGGCTCATCAACTTCAACGCCTCGCGCGTGCAGTAGAACGTACCATGCAGGTGCACCGCGATCACGTGGTGCCAGGCTTCGTCGCTCATCGACTGCGTCACGTCCCACTGCGTCTGCACGCCTTGGCCCGACACCATCTCCATGATGCGCGCCTCCCCTTTGCGCATCATCGCGGCGCGATCCTCCCCCGGAGCCATGGCCACGCCGGCGTTGTTGACGAGCACGTCGAGCCGCCCGTGCTCGCGCTGCAGCGTCGCGAACATCGCACGCACCGCCGCGCTGTCGGCGACGTCGGCGGCGAGCGCGCGCCCGCCCGCGCCGAGCGCCTTGGCGGTTGCCTCCGCCGCTTCCTGTCGGATGTCGTTCACGACGACGCGCGCGCCGGCCTCGGCGAAGCGCTCGCAAATCGCCCGGCCGATACCCGAGCCACCGCCGGTGACGAGCGCGATCTTGCCCTCGAGCTTCATGTCAGCCTCCGTGGTCTCAGCCCGGCAGTCGCAGCTCGCCGCGCGCGATCGTCACCGCGCAGCCGCCGACTTCGACGCTGTCGATGCGCTCGCGCGGGCCGCCGGCGCGCGCGAACAGCGTGCTCGGCCGCCCGATTTCCACACCCTGCGTGATCTGGATCTCTTGGCCGGGCTCCAGCAGGCCGTGCCGCACGAGATGGCAGGCGAGGGGCCCGGCGGCCGAGCCTGTTGCGGGATCTTCGGCAATGCCGTGTCCGGGGGCGAACATCCGCGTCTTCCAGCGCAGGCCACTGCCCGCAAAGCACGAGACGCCGGCGGGCGTCGCGCGCGCGAGCGCCCCGAGATCCGGGGCCAGCTTCGCGACCTCGTCCGGCGAGCCGACGGTGACGAGCACGTGCGTGGGGCCGTTGACGTAGCGCTCGACGGGCAGGATCGGCTTGACGCCGCCGAGCGCGGCCAGGATGGCGGCCGCGGCCGGCTCGGGCGAGACGGTCGGCAGCGGCTGGCTCATGCGCCCGAACGTGATGCGTGAGCCGTCGCGCTCGAGCACGATCGGCACGAGTCCGATGCCGGTCTCCAAGACGATCGTCGGCAGCTGTAGCGGCGCCGCCAGAACGAACGCGCTGCCGAGCACCGGATGGCCCGCGAATGGCAGCTCGTTGAACGGCGTGAAGATCCGGATGCGTGCGTGGCCGCCGGCGGTGGCCGGGTACACGAACACGGTCTCCGAGTAGTTCATCTCCCGCGCGATGGGCTGCAGGAGCTTGTCGGGGATGAGGCGTGCGTCGGTGAAGACGGCGAGCTGGTTGCCGGCCAGCGGCGTGTCGGTGAAGACGTCGGAGATCACGTAACGGAATTCCATCGCGTCGCGACATTGTACGCGACGCGATGGCGCCTTGCCGGTTCGAGCGCCGGCTCCGCCGGCGCAATCCTGCTGCTGGGGGAGGCACGGAGGAGCACGCCGCAGGCGCGCGACGACGGTCGGAAGGGGGGCGAAGCCCCCCTCCGAGTTGAACTCAATGCATGCGCTTGTCGTCGAAGCCGTGGCTGCCCTTGATCCGCTCCTCGGTGCCGGGAATGTACTTTTTCTCCAGCTCCTGGAAGTGGGCCACGCGCGCCATGACGTGATGGCTCTCGGTGGGGTGTCCGGCCTTCGTCTTTTCCAGCCGCCACTGCGCCTGCTCCTGGTCGCGCGCCAGCTCCTCCATCGCGTTCCACGTCGCGTACATGCCCGCGTGCGCGGCAAAGAGCGTGATGAAGATGAACTTGTAGCCGAGCTCGCCGAGTTCCTTGAATGTGAGCGGGTTGCTGTCGCTCGACCACTTGAACGACGAAGAGTAGTTGAACGAGAGTGGCAGATTCGGATGCGTCTTGCGCATCGCGTTCGCGAACTCGATCGCCGGCTCGCGGGATGCGTTCGACAGCTCCGCCCACACCGAGTCCACGCCGGCGTCCGCGTACATGCGGCCGCGCGCGATGGCTTCTTCCATGCTGCCGCCCACCGCGCCGTAGGCGTCGGTGCGCGCGATGATGAAAAAGTCGGGATCCAGGCGGTCGCGCACGTCGATGGCCGCGCGGTACTTGCCGAGCGCCTCTTCGCGGCTGACGATCGTCTTGCCCGCGATGTGGCCGCAGCGCTTCGGGAAGCGCTGATCCTCGAGGTGGATGCCCGCCACGCCGGTTTTGATCATCTCCTGCACCGTGCGCATCGTCGACAGCGCGTTGCCGTAGCCGTCGTCCGCGTCCGCGATGACCGGCACGTCGACGGCGCTCGCCACCATCGACGCGATGCGGGCCACTTCCGTCTGGGTGAGGAATCCCATGTCCGGCCAGCCGTTGGCCATGGCGACGGAATAGCCGCTGAGGTAGATGGCGTTGATGCCGACCTTCTCGGCGATCTGCGCATCCAGCGGTGAATAGACGCCGCCCGTAAACACGTAGGGCTCCTCGGCCAGCAGCCGGCGGAACGCTTTGCCTTTGCTCTCGATCATCGCGTGGATCTCCTTCGGTTCATAGGCTCGCCTCGGACGGCGGGGACCCCAGCCCCGCGACGCCCTGCGGCTCGCACTACGGTTTACGCGCTCCGCTTGAGCGCCGACGTGCTGGCGCACCAGCGGCAGTAGGTGGTCGCGTCGAACTCGAGCGAGCAGGACGCGCAGATCGTCGTCCCGCACTCCGCGCACGAAGCTTGACGATCCCGCTCGAGCGTCATTCCGCAATGACAGGTGCTCATCGTGATTCCTCCCCCGAGATGTTCAGTGCAGCTCGAAAGCGTCGGCCGCGTGCACGGCCGCCGTCTCGAGCAGCGACCCCGCGCACGCGCGGCAGTAGGTCGCCGACTCCAGATGAATGGTGCAGCCCCGGCAGCACGTCGTGCCGCATTCGAAACAGCCAAACAGCGCTCGCGCGCTGGAAACCTCGTGTCCGCATCCGCATCGGCCGTCCATCGTCGCCTCCATTGGCGTCGTGAGTATTCGCGTGTCGTCCTTACATCGACGCGCATCACTCACTGGTGCACTCACTGTGCCGGGGACCGTGTGCGGCCGGCAAACTCATTGTTTTTATCAGGCCGATAAACTTTCTCGATCGGAAAGATCTTTCACAGCCGGGTATAATCGGGTCATATCGGCACGAGCATGCTGATAAGCGAGGTGAATGGGTGGAGATCGGGCAGGTCGAGGCCTTCCTCGCGGTGGGAACGTTCGGGGGCTTTCGGCGCGCCGCCGACGCCCTGCGGGTGACTCAGCCCGCGATCAGCGCCCGGATTCGCGCCCTGGAGGAGTCGCTCGGGGTGCCCCTGTTCGTCCGAAGCCAGAGCGGCCTGACGCTCTCGGCGGCGGGACGCGCATTTCGGCCGCACGCCGAACAATTGCTGCACGCGGTGGCCCTGGCCCGTCAGGCCGTGCACGATCTGCGACCGGCGAGCGGCGGCGCGCTGCAGATCGCTGCTGCGCTATCGATCTGCACCTATCTGCTGCCCGACGTGCTCAAGCGGTTCCAGGCCGCGCACCCCAAGGTCATGATCACCGTCCGCTCCGGTCACTCCAAAGAAGTGCTGGAGATGGTGCTCGGCGGTCAGGCCGAGATCGGCCTCGCCCGCTCGTTGCATCATCCCGAGGTCGAAACGCTCAGTCTTCGTGACGACCCGCTCGTCCTCGTGGCCCGGCCGGACTCGCAGGTCGCGCGCACGCGACGCGTGCGGCTCGACGACATTGCGGCGCAGCCGCTGATCTTCTTCGATCGCGGCTCGAGCGACTGGACGCTCAGCCACGGTCTCTTCCGCCGCGCCGGACTCGTCCCGAACGTGGTGCTCGAAGTGGAGACGATCGAGACGGCCAAACGCATGGTCGAGCGCGGGATGGGGCTCGCGTTTCTTCCGCACCTCGCGGTGGTGAACGAAATCCGGCGACGCCGGCTCGTCGGGCTCGAGGTCACCGACGCCGAGCCGCTCAGCCGCAGCCTCGACGTGATCCATCCGCGCCAGCGGCCACTGAGCCACGAGGCGCTCGGGTTGTTGAAGACGCTGCGCGCGGCGGTGGGCGAAGAGGCGGACTCGCCGCGGCGGCGGATGCGAAAGGCCGAGCGCTAGGTCGACCTCAGGACGAGGACCGGTCGCGCCGTGTGAGCAAGGCGACGATCACGACCACCAGCATCCCTGCGAGCAAGGCCAAGCCTCCGAAGAGCAGCGCGGCCGCCATCGGGCTCCAGCCGGCGGTGCGGATCGGCCCGCCGTGATCCGCCCACGCTTCGCGCGTCAGCAGCGTCATGATGCCGACGAGAGCACACAAGAACTTCACTCGCAGACCTCCTCAGCGGCGCCCGAGCTTTTCGATCGACGTGAGCGCCAGATTCGGGGGGACGCCTCCCAAGGTGAATCGTACGGCATCACCGACTCCGACACCGTCGTAGACCTTCGGCGATGTCGCACGGAATCCCATCGTCATCGCCGGCATGTAGCCGGCGATCTCGTCGTGAGTGATCACGACGACGCCGATCTCGGGAAGGACCGCGCGGATCACGCCCTCCGAATGAAACTCACGCGGACCCGCGGCCGCAGCCTTCGCCTCGGCGAGCTCGCGACCGAGGCGGTCGACCTGGCGTCCCCACCACAGATAGCCGCCGCCGACGCCGAGCGCCAGCGCGAGGTCGAGCAAGAGCACCACCTTCCAGGCGGCCATCAGTGCACGTGCTCGGCTGGCGGCGCGGCGACGACTTTTTCCTCGTTGAGGACCTGGATGTTGGCGAGCATCCGGTCGGTGCCCCGCGGCGCCGCTTCGAGCGCGCGCAGATAGCCCTGTCGATCGACGAGGAACTCGGCGTGTGGCGCCGGCATGAAGAGGCCGTACGTCCGGACGATGTCGGCGGCGCCCTCGGTGACGACGGGGAAAAAGATCCGAGGCTCCGCGCCCAGCATCTTGATCGCTTGCGGTGAAGCGTCGGTCGGCACGGCGATGATCTCGGCGCCGAGGGGAGCGAAGAGCTCGTAACGCGCGGCCAGCTCCGCCATCCGCTCGCGAGAGCCAGGAAGCGTGTAGAGCACGACCAGCACGATGCGGGCGCCACGGTAATCACGCAACGCGCGTGGGGGCGTGGGGCCGACGGCGAACGTGAAATCGGGCGCCACGACTTGCGGCCGAGCGGAATCGACGACGGGGCCGAGGCGACGCGCGGGGTCGGCGGCGGCGAGCGCCCGCAGGTAATTCACCAGGCTCCAGCGCTGGTCGGGCTCGAGGTGGCCGAAGGCCGGCATGGCGCGACGACCGTGCGTGATCCACCAGTAGAGATCGCCGGCCGTGTGCAGCGTCGCGTGATGCGCTCTCAGATCGGGCGGCGGCGGTGACATCGCGCGCGCTGCCGGGCCATCGCCCGCGCCCGAGGGGCCATGACACGTCGCACAGTTGCGTGCATACAGCCCGGCGCCGGTTGCGATCGAGGCCGCCTGATACGGTACGGGCGGCCGCTCGTAGGTCGTCGGGTAGGCATCAGTCGCGAGCGGCGGCACGGCCATCGCGAGCCCCGCGAACAACAAGACGCCGCCGCCGGCGAGCAACGGCAATCGTGCGGCGCGCAGCGCCATCGAGCACAGCGCGATGACGACGCCCAGGATGGCGAGCTGGGTACCGATCAGGACGAATGGCCGCGCGTCCGGCGTGTCCGCCAGCGCCCCGAGCGCGAGTCTGAACGACAGCGGCCACTCGGGCTGCTCGTGGCGCGCGGGCGGCGACACGCCGAGCATGACGACGACCAGCAGGATGGCGAGGACGCCGCACGCTTCGACGGCGACCGACGCGACGAGACGCCGCATTGCGGGACGTCCCACCGTCGCTGCCTCCGCTCCGAGCCGAGGCAACAGAAGCCGCCGACCGAGCGTGGCGGCGGCGAGCGTGACGACGACGAGCGCGAGCTTGATCAGGAGCAGGCGGCCGTAGCGCGTGCCGAGCAGCGCGCCCATCGAACCGACCTGGGCGATGCCGATGAGGATTCCCGTGCCGAGCAGGATCACGACGAGCACCAGCGCCGCGCGAGAGAAGCGTCGTGTCGCGACCACGGCGTATGGTCGAGCGTCGGCACCGGCTTCGCGGCTGGCCGCGCGCAGGAGCAGCGCGAGTGCCGGGAGCGCGCCGGCCCAGGCACCGGCCGCGAGCAGGTGACCGACGTCCGCCGCGATGGCGGTCATCGCCGAGGGCTCGACGGCGGCGGAGTGACCCGCGGCAGCGAGGACGCCGAGCGCGAGCGCGGCGAGCAGCAGCGTCTCACCGCGCGCGGCGCGCCAGTCGAGGCTGCGGCGCAGATCGAGGCGCAGCGTCACGAACACGCCGAGCAGCAGCAGCACTCCGTGACGTACCAGCCAGATCTGGCCGAATCGCGTTTCGAACGCGACTCGTGCGAGCGCCAGCGGCTCGAGCGCCGCGGCCGCGCGCGACTCCAGGGTGGCCGCCTGGTGCGCCAGCACGATGCCGCCGGCCGCGATCGCGAGCCAGACCAGCGCGCGAGTGAGCGCGACGACGCGCGACTCCCACTGGAGCGCGGTGGGCCGATCCGAGCGCCCTGCGAGGAGGAGGAACGCCGTGCTGCCGACGACCACGATGGACGCGCTCAGGTGAATGAAGCGCGCGAGCAGACCGAGCTCGATCACTCCCAGTCGAAGCTCAGCGTGACCGGTTTGCCGAACCGACCCGCGGCGGCTCCCATCGTCGGGATGGTGGAGGCGCCCAGCGTCAGGGTGATCTCGACCGTGTCGTCCGGCAGCGTCACGTCGGCGCCGTAGTGAAAGCCGGAGTCGCTGATCATCGGCCGCAGGTAGACGGTGCGCCGCGCGGTCTCGACCGATCGGATCGCGGCGTTCACCGGAAGATAGTAGACGGGCTCGCCGGTCGCGGTGTCCGTGACGTAGACCATCAGATGCCCGCTCGGCTTGGCAGGTGTCGCGCCGTGCGAGTGTCCAGCCTGACCCGGCTCCGCGTATTCGACGCGGACCTTGTAGGGCCCCGCCGTACGCTCCCGCGGCGCATTGGCCTCGTGATGGTGATGCCCTCCGGCGCCGGCGCCGAGACTCTTGATGTAGGCGACGAGGTCGACGAGCTCGGCGAAGGTGAGGCTGTCACGATAATCGGGCATGATCGAGCGGCCGTCGGCGCCGACGTACCCGGGTCCCGCGAGGATCACCGCGTTGGGATCGACGATGGACTGCGCGAAGTACTCGGCCGGATGATGCGTGCCCATGCCGGTCAACTCGGGACCGACGTCGCCGGCGCCTCCGCTCTTCGGGAAGTCCGGCTTTACCTCATGGCATTTGTTGCATTCGAGCTTGGCGAAGATCTGGCGTCCTGTCTTGGCGTCTCCCGGTGGAAGCGTAAACTTCCAGCCGGGCGGCACCCCGCCGCCACGATGAAGCTCCTCCATGGTGATCGGCGTCGGCGGCTTCGCCGCGGCTGGCGGCGTCGCAGGCGCGGGATGACCCGCGTGCTGAGCCAACACCGGCACGAGGCCGAGCCCGAACGTTGCGGCCGCCGTCGCGGTGACGAAGGCCGCCGACCATGATGTACGCTTCATCGCCCGCCTTCGCCGAGTGTGACCGTGTCCACCACCGTCTTGATCGAGGGGAACTGCTCCTCGTGCCAGACAATGATAAACCCGGCCGGCGTCGCGGCCACCGCGGGCGCAAATGCCTTGATCGCGGGCGAGAGCGACTGCGGTGGGCTCAGCGTTCGGCCGCCGTCGCGCGTCGTGCGCATGAGGATGCGGCGGCGCACCGCCGTCGAATCCTCCCACACGACGACCGCGCGACCCGCAGGGTCGACGGCCAGCCGCGCCTGATCCGGGATCGATCCCGTCGCCGTGTGCAGTCGACGCGGCGGAGAAAAGCGCCGCGCGTCGGTCGAGGTCGCGAACAGCACGTCCGGTCGGCCCTCGGTCGCCTCCGTGTACCAGACCGCATAGAGGCGCCCCTTGGCGTCGGCGGCGACGCTGCCGCCGCGATGCGGGCACGCGGTGATCTTCCAGCCGTCGGCATGCACGAGCACCGGCGCCGCGAAGCTGCGCCCGCCGTCGCGCGAGACGGCCAGCACCATATCGCGCACGTGATCGGCGAAGACTTTGCGCCACAGCACGCTCACGCCGTCGCCCGGGCCAACGGACACGTCGACGCGGCAGCACACGCAGGTCTCACCGGTGTCGAGGCGGACCGGCGCCGCGACGCGCGTGCCTCGCTCCGTCACACGCGCAAGCATCGTCGCGGCCTTGGCGTCGCGGGTCTCGATCCACGCGACGAGCACGGTTCCGTCGGCTGCGACCGCGAGCCCTTCGAACGAATGCGACGTCGGCTCGTCGTCGTTGAGCCGCACGTATCCGCTCCAGGTCGCACCGCCGTCCCGCGAGCTCGAGAGGTGCAAGTCGGAGGCGAAGAGCCCACCGACCGGCACGGGCTTTCGCGCTGACCACGTGATGTACAGAGTGCCGTCGGGGCTCGCGGCGATTCCGGGAGACTGATGCAGCGAATCGACGGAGGTGCCGGGCGGGTTGACGCGCACGGGCGCGCCGCGACCGGGCCGCGCGGCGTAGAGCACGTTGTCGTTGCCCTCCTGCGCGGCCCAGGTGACCACCGGCGTGCCGTCCGCGGCCACGGCAACGGCTGCGCCGGAGAGATGCACTTCGTGACCGCGCCCGGGGTGTGTGATCTCCACGCGAGACGGCGGCGCCGGCGCGGGTGCGGCGCCGGCGAGCAACGAGCCGACGACAATGAGGGCCAGCGCGCGTTTCATCGGAATCGCCATTCCAGGCCGCCATAGAACGCGCGGCCATCCGCGGGCTCGAAGAAGCGGCGGTTGGCGTCGTCGACGACGACCGACGACGCGTAGACGACGTTATTGAGATTGCGTCCCTCGAAGAAAGCGCTGAGCTTCCACGGGGCGTAGGTGTAGCCGACGCGCGCGCCCGTCGTCGTGTACGACGGCGCACGCGCGTCGTTCTGACTGTTGACGAACCAGCTCTTCGGAACGACTTCTACGTAGGGCGCAATCCAGAAGCCCGACTGATGGTCGTAGCGGACCTCGGCCCGCATGAAGTGCGGCGGTACGCCGGGCAGGTCGTTGTTGCCGAAATTCACGTCGTCGACGAACACGAACCGCGAAAACGTGTAGGCCGCGTGCAGCCGCAGCGCGTCGCCTGCCGCGCCGAGGCCGACGCGACGCGCGAGATCCTGGGCGATCAGCACCTCGCCGGCGACTTCGAGCCCCGTGTGACGCGAGCGGTCGATGTTGCGGAAGCGCGGGATCGTGAACGGCGCGAACGGAAACGGCTGAACGTTGACGTTCTGGATCTCGTCCTCGAGCTCGATGTCGTAGATGGAGAGCTCCCAGGTCACCCGCCTGGCCCACGCGCCGCGCGTGCCGAGCTCGAATTGCCACGCCTTCTGCGCGCCGAGCTGGCTGAGCGTTCCCTGCAACTGTCCCGGGGCCGTGAGCTCCAGCAGGACCGGCGGCTCGTACGTGCGACTCACGTTGCCGAACACTTGCACCGTTGGCGCCGGTCGCCACACGAACCCGAAGCGCGGTGAGACGTCGAAGAAGTCGACGGAGTCGGAGTCGTTGCCGTCGATGTCGCCGGGACCGTCGTTGCTGATCATACGGTCGCGTACGGCGCGGATCGAATACTGGCCGCGAGCGCCGACGATGGCCGTGAACGCCTGCGTGATGTCGAGCTGGTTCTCGACGTAAACGGCGACGGTGTCGGCGACGTTGATCTGGTTCTTCGTCTTCGCCGGCGGTGTCCCGACGACGTTCGTGAAGTTGACGTCGACCTGTCGCGTGCCGAAGTATTGCAGGCCCGCCGTGAGGCGGTTGCCGCGATCGAACACTGGCGCCGCCAGGATCCAGCGGAGCTCCGTCGAATACGACCACGTCGTGTCGTCGATCACCGCGAAGGCGAGCGGGTGATGGAGATCCTGATAATTGAGCTGCGTTGACCATTCGAGGGCTTGCGTATCGGTGAGCGGTACGCGAAAGGTGAGCGCGCCGCGACCGTAGTCGTAGTTGCGCGCCGCGCGCAATCGCAGCGCGAGGTTCGACGGATCGGCGGCGCGCGGGGTGCGCTCGAGCTCCTGCTGCGTCAGCGCGCCGGGAAGCTGCTCGCGGTTCTTCACGTAGTTCAGGTCTAGCCGCACGCTCGCGCCGCCGCCGAGGTCCCAGCCCCATGAGTTGTAGAACCGCTCGCGATGCTGGGCGGAATGCGTGCGATAGCCCTGCAGCTCGACGTCGGTCAGTCCGAGATAGATATCCAGGGGACCGTAGACCTGACCGGTGGCGAGGTGGTTCTTGAGGAAGCCGAACGAGCCCGCCTCGCTTCGCATCTCCACGAGCCCGGCGTCGTACCCCGTCTTGGTTATCAGGTTTATCGCGCCGCCGAGCGCGAAACCTCCGAAGCGCAGTGAGTTGGCGCCCTTGTAGATCTCGATGCGCTTGGTGTCGAGCAGCTCGAGGGACTCGAAATCGGAGAAGCCGTCGGCGTTGCCGTACGGATATCCGTCGAGCAGGATGTTGACGCCGCGCAGATGAAAATTGCTTCGCAGACCCGAGCCGCGGATCGAGATCTGACTCTCGTCGGCGGCGCCCATACGCGGACGGATCCACACTCCCGGCGTGAAGTCCAGGACATCCTTGAGGTTGGCCGCACGTGATTCCTTGATCTGCTGCTCGCCGATGAGGTCGACGCCGCCGGGCACGCGGCGCAGCTCCTCGCGCGCCTCGCTCTCGGGTTCGGTGCGCTCGTTCGGCGTGCGCGTGCCTTCCACCACGACCGGCGGCAGCTGCTCGGTCGGCTGCGGACGCGGCTGCTGAGCTGCGGCCGGCATCGCTGCCGGGAAGAGCATCATGAGGATCACCAGCGCCAACGGTCGCTTCATGCTTGTTCTCCTATCGCAGCCTGAATTCCACGGGGAGAAGGACCCACATCGCGACAGGCTCGTTGCCGCGCCGGGCGGGCTCGAACCGCCAACGTCTGACTGCGTCCGCTGCCGCCGCGTCCAGGTCGGGATGGCCCGCGGACTGTTTCACGACGACCTCGCCCACACGTCCGTCGGCCGCCACGAACACGCCGAGCAGCGTGGTGCCCTGGATGCCGGCGCGTCGCGCGCTGCTCGGATACGAGGGCTTGACCTGATAGCCACCGCGCGGCGCCGCGGTCCGGGTGACTCCTTCGGACGGCAGCGCGGCGACACTCGGCGCCGCCGGTCGCGGCGGTGCCGGTGGACCGGACTGCGTCGGAAGACCTTGGCTGTCCGAGGTGATCGGAGCATCAGCCGGAGCGACCGGCCCGCTCCCCGCTGACGCGCCGGGCTGGGGTGTTGGTGTTGGCTCCGGCGCTGTCGCTGCGATCGATGCTGGGGCGGGCGTCTCAGGTGGCGGCGCGACGGTTGCTAGTGGAGGCGGAGCAACGGGCGGCGTCTGCACCGGCGGCTCGACGGGTTTCGGCATCGGCGTCTGAATCGGTCGTGGCAACTTCAGCGGTCGGGAGTCGAACGTGCGTGGGGCCGGCTTGACCGCGGGCGTCGGCGGCTCGGGATCAGGAACGAGCTCGGCGATGATGATCGCCTCGCGCACCGAGCTCCACCCGGGCGTGAGCAAGATCGCGCCGCACACCGCCGCGTGCAGCAGCAGCGATGCGGCCACGGGCAGCACTCTCAGCGTCAGCAAACGAAACGCGATGGACATGTGCGCGCTCGCGCGCCTCCCTCGATTTGGAGATGAACGGGTCGCCGCGCGGCGAGCATCCGCCGGCGGCACGATCAGACGACGAGGGTTATTAGGCGGCGGGTGGAGCGCGCCCGAGATCGGGCGCTGCGAACCGAGACGATGCGAACGCGACGACGTGAGCCGGTACCGTCGCGGCCACGACGTTAGCCGGCCGCTCGACCGCGACCACGTCGACGACGATGCCGCCGGAATGCGAGGACACCGCGGCGACCGCACACTTGGCGGCGTCGGCCTCTGTGAGGTGATGCACCGAGTGCATGCCGGCCTCGAATACGCCACAGCTCAAGAGGACGACCAGCGCGAGCACGAGAACGCGGCGACGGCGCAACACCAGGGCCAGCAGAACCGCGGCGCCGCCGACGATCAGCCAGGGGCTGGGAGTCGCCGGCGACATCGCACGGAACGCCTCGGGGCCGACCTCGGTGACCATCGAAACGCCGGCCCGATCGATAGGCGCATCGATGTGAGCCCACGCGGGCGTCCCGATCGCGAGCAGCGCGAACGCGAACGCCGCGATCGGGATCTTGCGCATCATGCGGGCCATCCTACACGATCTGCTATCGCAGGCACGATTTGCTGCCGCAGGCACGATTCGCTAGCGCAGGTGGAATTCGACGGGCAGCTCGACCCACATGGCGACAGCATCCGTACCCCGGCGTGCGGGGTCGAAGCGCCAGCGCCGTACCGCGTCGGCGGCGGCACGGTCCAGGTCGGGGTGCCCGGCGGACTGCTTCACGACGATGTCGGCGACGTGACCTGTGGCATCGACGAATACGCGCAAGAGCGCCGTACCCTCAATACCGAGCCGGCGCGCCGTCGCCGGATACGACGGTGTGACCTGGTAGCCGCCGCGCGGAATCGCGGTGCGAGTGATCACGGACGTGACGGCCGCCGAGCCCGGCGGCAGAGCGGCCACGACCGCGGCGGAGTTGCCCCGGACAGGCGCCGTTCTCGGGGACGCCGCGCTGGCCGCTGCTGAATCCGGCGCCGAGACCGTGGTTGGGGCCGAGGACGGGGCGGTGATCATCGGCGGCGGCGCGGTCGTGACCTCGCGCGGCGTCTCAGCGGACTCCGCCGATCGCGCCGCAGCATCGAGCGGCGGTGCGGGCGCCTGTTGCTCAATCGGATGCTCGAGCTGCGTGGGTGCTTGCGGCGCGGGAGTGGGCTTCGCCGGCGTCGCAGTCTCGACCGGTTTTGCGGGCGGTTTCGGTGTCATGACGGGTCGCGGTGGCGTGATCGGTTCCCGCGCCGGCGGCGTCGGCGGCTCACTGACGATCAGCTCCGCGACGAGGAGGCCTGTTCGCGGCGGCGGTGTGGAGGCGGGCACCAGGCTCAGCGCGCCGTAGACGAGGACGTGCGCGAGCGCCGACATGGTCAGCACTGCGCCACGAGACGCGAGGTCGCGCGTTGACACAGTCATGATCGTCGTGCGCGCCATACTAATCCCGATCGGCCGCCTCCGGATGGCTAGAAGTGGACGGCGATCCCCCCGAGAAATGACCGCGGCGCGCCAGGAGCGAAATGCAGGTCGTTTACTCCCTGGGCCGGCTCGCCCGGCAGCCGCGACGTGAAGGCGAACTGAGCTTCGCGCCACTGGACGTTGGTTAGGTTCTCGATGCTGAGAAACGCCTCGAGGTTCCGATACCGGTATCGTCCCGTCCAGTTGAACAGGGTGTAGCCGCGGGCCGTGAATTGACGCTCCTCGTCGGCGGGGCGATCGCCCAGGTAGCGCATCTCGAAGCTGGACGACAAACCCCACGGCAGTCGCACCGTGATGTCGGCACGGGCCGTCCAGATCGGCGCCAGCGGAATCGGCGTGCCCGTATCGACGAATTCGGCCTTGGTCGTGTAGGTGAAGTCGCCGGTAAACGACAGCCAGTCAAGCGGCTGAACTTTTACGCCGAATTCCACACCCTCACGATGGGTGCGGCCGCGAGCCTCCGTCGTGCCGTCGTCACCGACGAACACGAGCTCGCTGCTGAGGTCCAGAAACCAGTACGTCGCGAAGATGTCGGTGCGGGGCAGTGCGCGCGTTCGGAAACCGAACTCGTAACCCTTCGCGGTCGGCAGCGCGTCGAGGCTGGGATTGATCAGCACCGCGCGCGCGTCGTTGCTGTGGAACCCGGTGCCGAAGTTGGCGAAGAGCTCGGTGGCGACCCAGGGGCCGAGGATCAGATTCGCCTTGACGTTGGGACGCGCCTTGGTGACGTCGCGGGTCTCGAAGGGCTCGGTCGTGTCGACGTGCTCGGTGCCCTGGAATCGAAAGATGTCGCCGCGCGCGCCGGTGACGAGCCGGACCTTCTCGATCGGCGTGAGGTCGAACTTCACGTACGGCGAATACGACTGCTCGACGATGCTCACGTCCTGTATGCGCCCGACCTGGTGCCGCTGAACCGCGTTCGCGAGCACGACGTGCGGGGTGTCGATGCGGTACTGGAACCCCGCCGTCGATGTCACCGGGATCCCGAAGGGCGTGCTCCTGATCGCGTACTGGGTGTCGGCGCCCGCCACAAAGCGCCGGTCACGCTGATTGATCATGTCGCCGTGCTCGGGGTCGTTGAGGAAGAGGGTGAAGTCGTTGAAGAGGCTCAGCGCGTAATAGCTGCCGTACACGTGCACCGCGAGGAGCTGAGTGTCGGTCACCCGCCAGCTGTAGTCGATGTTCAGGTTCGTGCGCTGCGTGACGCCGCCCTCGTTGGGATCGATCGCTCCGAATCGATCGATGAGCCCCGACCGAATCGCTCGTTCCGGGATCTGGCCCGAGCCGTGCCATTCGGCCCGATAGAGCGAGGCCCACACCGCGAGCTTCATGTCTTCGGCGATGTTCGCGCTCGCCTTGGCGAACAGATTGAAGCGGAGATAGCCGTTCGGATGCTCGAAGGGGCCATCGCTGCGGTAGCCTTCGAAGGCGATCAGCGTCTTGAGCGCGTCCCGGGTCGGCGAGATCAGCGCCACGTAACGCTGCGTGTTGAAGCTGCCGCCGCCGACCTCGAGCGTGTTCTCTTCGACGTAGTCTCGGGTGAGGAACAGGATGGCGCCCGCCGTCTCGAAGTCTCCGTACTCGGGGAAATAGGGACCTTTCACGACTTCGACGGCCTTGACGGTCTCCGGGATCAGGAAGTGCAGATCGGCGTAGCCCTGGCCGTGCGCGTGGCTCCTGAGGTTGACGGGCAGCCCGTCGACGAACAGCGCGAGGTCGGTGCCGTGATCGGCGTCGAAGCCGCGGAGCAGATACTGTTCGGCCTTGCCTCCTCCCTGGTGCTGATTGATGATCAGGCCCGGCACGAGCCGAAGGACGTCGGCCGGGCGTCCCTGTGGACGCAGCTCGAAGTCTCGGCCCGGGATGATCTGCTCGGAGGACGAGGACACGGGGGGTGGCGCCGTGACGCGCACAGGCGGCAGCACTGGAGCGGGAGCGGGCGGGGGCGCCTCCGGCTCCTGCGCCCAGGCGAGCGTCGCGGCGCCGAGGATGCCGGTCAACACGGCGGCTGCCCGTCGACACCGCGTCGGTATGATCATTTGGCGAATCGTAATACCACGATGAGACGCCGACGAGAAGGGGCAGCCGCGCGTTCTCGCGCCGACGGCGTCGTCCGGTTCACGGTGTCGCTGCCCGCGTCCCTGATGCGCACGCTCGACCGGCTCCGCTCGGCGCGGCGCTACTCCAACCGGAGCGAGTTCGTGCGTGACCTCTGCCGCGCCGAGCTGGTGAAGAAAGAATGGCGCGAGCAGACCGGCGAAACCGTCGGTGTCCTCGTGCTCGTCTATGATCACGACACGCGCGCGCTCGCCGACAAGCTGACCGACATCCAGCACGACAGCCACGGCATGATCACGTCGGCGCTGCACGTCCATCTCGATCGCCACACATGTCTCGAGGTCATCCCGCTGCGCGGCGCGGTTCAGGCGATCGAGCGGCTGGCGAACGATCTGATCTCGGTCAAAGGCGTCCGGTACGGCCAGCTCGTTCCCGCGACGACCGGCAAGACGCTGGCGTGAGGTACAGTGCGCTCATGCTCCGACGTCTGGCCTGCGCCGCCATGATCGTGACGCTGGCCGTCGGCTCGGCCACGGCGCACGCGGTGCTCGATCGCACCGATCCGCGCGCCGGTGTCAGCGTGAAGACGCCGCCGTCACAGGTGAAGCTCTGGTTCACCGGCGCGCTCGAGCCCGCCTACAGCCGCGTGCAGGTCGTCGATGCCGCCGGCAAGCGCATGGATCTGGGCGACGGCGGTGTCGACGCGGGGAATCCGGTGCTGCTCCGCGTGTCGGTGCCGGCGCTGGCGCCTGGAGCGTACCGCGTCGTGTGGCGCGTGCTGTCAGTCGACAGCCACGTCACCGAGGGGCAGTTTTCCTTCCAGGTTATCCGGTGATCTGCTGCGCGAGGTAGTTCGCTTCGCCCACCTGGTCGATCAGCGTGAGCTGCGCTTCGAGCCAGTTGGCGTGTTCTTCTTCGCCCTCGAGGATGGACTCGAGCATCTCCCGGGTGCCGTTGTCGCCCAGGCTGCGCGCGGTCTCGATCCCGGCGTTCAGGGCCTTGACAGCCGCTTTCTCCACCTCGAGATCGAGACGGAACTGCTCTTTGACCGTCTGGCCGACGTTGACCTTGCCGAGCCGCTGGAGGTTGGGCACGCCTTCGAGGTAGAGAATGCGTTCGACCAGGCTGTCGGCATGCTTCATCTCGCCGAGGGATTCCGCGCGGACCTTCTCCCAGAGGCGCTTGTAGCCCCAGTTCTCGCACATGCGCGCGTGGATCCAGTACTGGTTGATCGCGGTGAGCTCGGCGGTGAGGACGTCATTGAGGACCTGAATGACCTGGTCGTGGCCCTTCACGGGCAGCCCCCTGAGAGTCAGCGCCTGCGAGCAGGTGCCTGAGATTTAGGTGCTGGACGCGAGGGCACAGCGTACACCCGAGCCTGCGGCGTCGAGCAGAGCCGCGAGCATCCACTGGCACGAGCCGCAATCGGTGCCTGCGCCGCGGCACGCCCTAGCGAGCTCGGGCAGGGAGCCGGCGCCGGCCGCGACGGCCTCGTGCAGCGCGCCGTCCGACACGCCCCTGCAGAGGCACACGATCACGGCGCGCTCCTGATTAGGTGTACATTCATGCCGGCATTAGGGTCGCCTAATGTCCGGCCCGCTGTCAAGTGGTATCGTAGGCCGGTGCCGCTTCGCGCGATTCTCTTCGACGCCGGCAATACGCTGATCCGTATCGACTACGCGGCCATCGCGGCCGCGCTCGCCGCGCACGGCGTCGTGACGACACCGGACGCGCTCATGCGCGCCGAGTGGCGCGCGCGCGTGCGGCTCGATGACAACATCTTCGGCACCGGCGAGGTGACCTCGACCGAAGCCCGGACGACTCACAGCCGCTACATGGCGTACATGCTCGAGGGCGTCGGCGTGACGACGCCGGGCATCGTCGATGCGATGGACGCGTGGCGCCGAGCCTACAATCAGCCGATCGGCGTGTGGACGGCGCCCGAGCCCGCCGCGGCGCCCGCGCTCACGCTCGCGCGCGAGGCGGGACTGCGGACCGGCGTGATTTCTAACTCCAACGGCACGATCAAGCAGATCCTCGCGCAGCTGGATCTCCTCCGGCTGGTCGACTTCGTGCTCGACAGCCAGGAGGAAGGCGTGGAGAAACCGCACCCGGAGATCTTCGCGCGCGGCCTCGCGCGTGCCGGTGTGAGCGCGGCCGACGCGGCGTACGTCGGCGATCTGTATTCCATCGATGTGCTCGGCGCGCGCCGCGTCGGGCTGCGCGCGGTCCTGCTGGATCCGGGCGCGTGCTGGGAGCGGCGTGACTGTCCGACGGCGGCCACCGTGCTCGACGCCGTCAAGGGGCTGCTCGCGTGTACTTGAGTCGCGAGCTCTGGCGCTTCACCGCCGGTGTGCGTCTGCGCATCGTCTGGGCCGTGATGATCGGTCTCGCCGCCGTCGTGGCCGGCATCGCGCGGCTGGCGTTGCTCGGCTGGCTGCTCGCGAAGGTGCTCGCGGGATCGACGACGTGGTCGCTGCTGCTCGCCGTGCTTCTCGTCGCCGCCGTGACCGTCGCCCGCGGCGCGCTCGAATACTGGCGCACGATGCTCGCGCATCACACGGCGGCGCTGGTGCAGGCGACGCTGCGCCGCGCGCTCTACGCGCACGTCACCGCGCTCGGCCCCGCGCACTTCGGGCGTTCACGCACCGGCGACGTCGTGCTGTCGATGGTCGAGGGCATTCAGCAGCTCGAAGTCTATTTCGGGCAGTACCTGCCGCAGCTCGCGGTGGCCGTGCTGACCCCCGTGCTGATCTTCGCGTTCGTGGCGTTCATCGATCTACCGGTCGCGTTGGTCACGCTCGTCGCCGCGCTCGTGACGCTCCTGGCCCCGGTGCTATGGCATCGGCGGGAGAGCCGCCACAGCCTGGCGCGGCAGAAGGCCTACGCCGCCTATGGCGCCGAATTCCTGGACACGCTGCAGGGACTGCCGACGCTGAAGGCCTTCGGACAGAGCGCGGCGCGCCGCCGTCTGCTGGAGACGAAAGGCCGGGAGCTGTTCGAGAGCACGATGTGGGTGCTCGGGTCCAACGTGCTCACGCGCGGAATCGCTGACACGGGGATCGCCGTCGGCGCCGTCGCCGCTCTCGCGCTCGGTGTCTATCGGGTGCACACCGGCGCGATGGGACTGCCGAGCCTTCTGGTCATCTTGATGCTCGGCGTCGAGGTGTTCCGCCCGCTTCGCGAGCTGCGCGTGGTCTTGCACCAGGGCATGCTCGGCACGTCCGCCGCACAAGGCATTCTCGCGATCCTTCGCGCCACGCCACAGGTGCGCGAGCAGCACGACCCAGCGCCGACGACGGCGCTGACGCCGAGCGTGGTCTTCGACGCCGTCACGTTCGCGTATCCCGGCGGGCGCGGGATGATCCATGACGGCCTGAGCTTCACGGTCGCGCCCGGCGAGCGGATCGGCTTCGTGGGATCGAGCGGCGCGGGCAAGTCGACGATCGCGCGGCTGCTCCTGCGCTTTTACGACCCCGACACCGGCCGGATCCTGATCGGCGGACGTGATCTGCGCGGATTGCGCCTCGACGATCTCCGCGCGCAGATCGCGATCGTGCAGCAGGACACCTATTTGTTCCACGGAACCGTCGAGGACAACTTGCGCATCGGCAAGCCGACGGCCAGCGCGGAGGAGCTTCGAGCCGCGGCGCGCGCGGCGAACGCCGACGAGTTCATCGCACGCTTGCCGCAGGGCTATCAGACGGTGGTCGGCGAGCGCGGCGTGCGGCTGTCGGGCGGCCAGCGGCAACGGATCGCCATTGCCCGCGCGCTGCTGCGCGACGCGCCGATCCTGATCCTCGACGAGGCGTTGTCGTCCGTCGACGCCGAGAACGAAGCGGTGATCCAGCAGGCGCTCGACCGCTTGATGCAGGGGCGAACGACGCTGGTGTTCGCGCATCGACTCTCGAGCGTCGTCGGCGCCGATCGCATCCTCGTGCTCGAGGGCGGACGCGTGGCCGAGATGGGGACGCACCGCGAGCTGATAGCTCGCGGCGGCGCGTACGCGCGGCTCATGGCCGCGCAAGCCGCGGACGTGGCCGTGCCGGGCGACGACATGCCGATGTCGAGGGAGAGGACGGCGGCGGAGTCCGAGGACGGCACCGCGGCGCTGGATCCCACGGCGCCTTCAGCTGAGCTCGGGTGGCTGCGGGCGATTCCGATCTTGCTGACCATGGTCCAGCAGTACCGGCGCCGTCTCACCGTGACGTTCACGCTCGGCGTTGCGCGTGTGGCCGCGCTGATCGGCGTCGGCGTGCTGAGCGCGTTCACGGTGCGCGCCGTCAACCGAGGCGAGCCGGTCGCCGTTCTGCTCATCGCACTGGCGGTCGTGGCGCCGCTGTCGGGCGCGCTGCACTGGCTGGAGTCGTGGCTGGCGCACGACATGGCGTACCGCTTGCTGGCCGACCTGCGACTGGCGCTGTTCCGCAAACTCGACGCGCTCGCCCCGGCGTATCTCGTCCAGCATCGCAGCGGCGATCTCGTGAGCGTGGCGACGCACGACGTCGAGCTGATCGAGTACTTCTTCGCGCACACGATCACGCCGGCGTTCGTGGCCGTGGTGGTGCCGCTGGTCGTGCTCGGCACGCTCACCGTGGTCGGCTGGCCGATGGCCGTGGCGGTGCTGCCATTTCTCGTCTACGCGGCCATCAGCCCGATTCTCGGTCGCGCCCGCATCGATCGGCTCGGCGCCCGCGCGCGCGCAATCTCGGGCGAGCTGAACGCGCACGCCGTCGACTCGGTGCAGGGTCTCACCGAGATCATCGCGTTTCAGCACGTGCGGGCGCGTGGCGAGGAGTTCGCGGCCCGCGCGCGCGATTATCTGCACGCGCGCATGCCGTTCCTGCACGACCTCACGCTGCAGGGCGCGCTGCACGAGGTCGTCACGGGGCTTGGCGGACTGGCTGTGCTGACTGCGGGCGGCCTGCTGGCGATTCATGGGCGGCTGGACGCGGCAATCTTACCCGTCATGACCCTCCTCGCGGTTTCGGCGTTCGTGCCGGTGTGGGAGATCGCGCAAGTCGGTCGACAGCTCGCGGATACGCTGGGCGCGACGCGGCGCTTTCACGCGATCGAGACGGCGCAGGTGGCCGTGCAGGACGGGCCCGGCGTTCCTGCCTCGCGCCGCCGCGACGTCGCGCTCGAGATGGCGCACGTGACCTTTACGTATCCGGGACGCGCGCGTCCAGCGCTCGACGACGTGCAGCTCGTCATTCCGGCCGGCAGCACGGTGGCGCTCGTGGGGCCCTCGGGCGCCGGCAAGACCACCGTCGCGCATCTCTTTCTCCGATTCTGGGATCCGGACAAAGGTACGGCGCGTCTGGACGGCCACGACCTGCGCGACTATCGTCTCGACGAGCTGCGCCAACGCGTGGCGCTCGTCGCGCAGGATACGTACCTGTTTAACGACACGCTCCGAAACAACGTTCGGTTGGCGCGGCCCGGCGCCGGCGCGGCCGAGATCGACACGGCGATCGAGCGCGCCGCGCTCGCGGACTTCGTGGCCTCGCTGCCGGACGGGCTCGACACCGTCGTCGGCGAGCGCGGCACCCGGCTGTCGGGAGGCCAACGCCAGCGCGTTGCGATCGCACGCGCCTTTCTGAAGGACGCGCCGATCCTGATCCTGGACGAAGCCACGTCACACCTCGACGCGGTGAGCGAGGCGACGGTGCGCGCCGCGCTCGATCGTCTCAAGCAGGATCGGACGACGCTCGTGATCGCGCATCGTCTCTCTACCGTGAGGGGCGCCGACGCGATCGTCGTGCTCGATCGCGGACGCGTCGTGGAAACCGGCTCTCACGCCGAGCTCCTGGCGCGGCGCGGCCTGTACGCGCGGCTGATCGCCGCCCAGCTGTCGGCGGTGGCGGCCGGCTAAACCCCGCGCGCTACGCGGGGAGCGTGACGAATGGGTAGCGGCGAAGCGCGTCGTAGATGACCCGCTTCATGTCCGCGATCTCGCGCTCGGTAGCCGCCTCGAAGCGCAGCGTCAGATAGGGGTTGGTGTTCGACGCGCGCACGAGACCCCAGCCGCCACCCGGGAAGAGCACGCGCGCGCCGTCGATGTCGATCGTGTCGAACTGCGCCTTCAGGTCGCGGGCCAGCTCGTCGATGACCCGGAACTTCTCGCCGTCGGGGCAGGGCGCTTTCAGCTCGGGTGTCGCGTGCAGATGCGGGACCGAGTCGAACAGGGTCGAGATCGGGCCGCGATGGCGCGCGGCGATCTCGACGAGCTTGCACGCGGCGAGGATGCCGTCATCGACGCCGTAGTAGCCCTCCCCGAAGAAGATATGACCGCTCACCTCGCCGCCGAGCAGGATGCCATCCTCGCGCATCTTGCGCTTGAGGTGCGAGTGGCCGGTCTTCCACATGACGGGCAGGCCGCCGTGTTTGCGGATGTCGTCGACCAGCACCTGCGAGCACTTCACGTCGAAGACGATCTTGGCGCCGGGGTGCCGCGTCAGCAGATCGCGCGCGAGCAGGACGAGGATCAAATCGGCCTCGTGCCGCCGTCCGCGCTCGTCGATCACGCCGACGCGATCGGCATCGCCGTCCCACGCCAGCCCGAGATCCGCGCCGACCTCGACCACCTTCTGTTGCAGATCGACCACGTTCTCGGGGTCCTCGGGATCGGGCAGGTGATTCGGAAAGCGACCGTCGGAGTCGCAGTGCAGCTCGATGACGTCGCAGCCGAGTTGTCGCAGCAACGGCGGTCCGTAGAGGCCGGCGATGCCGTTGCCGGCATCGGCCACGATCTTCAGCGGGCGCTCGAGGCGCACGAGCTTGGCGACGGTGTCGAAGTAGTCGTCGCGCGGGCTGCGCGTCGTGAGCCCGCCGGCGCCGCTGGCGAAGGCGCCCCGCTCGATGCTCTCGCGCAGCCCCTGGATCTCCTGCTCCGTCAGCGGCGCGGCGCCGGGATGGACCATCTTCACGCCGTTGTAATCGACCGGGTTGTGGCTGCCGGTGATGTTGGCGCCGCCGTCGAGCTTCCAGTGCGCCGTGGCGAAATAGAGCATCGGCGTGGTGACGACGCCGATGTCCACGACGTCGAGACCGGTGGCGCGCACGCCATCGATGAAGGCGGTCTTGAGTCCCGCGGACGATTCGCGGTTGTCCTGTCCGACGGCGATGCGCCGGCCGTGGCGGCCGCGGATCAGTGTGCCGTAGGCGCGCCCGACGAGGCCGAAGACCTCGGGATTGATGTCGGAGCCGACGCGCCCGCGAACGTCATAGGCGCGGAAGATGTGCGGATTGAGCATTGGGGTTCAGACCGAGCGTATCACGCCGTGCGATGATGTCGCGAAGCTCTCGAGGGAGGTGACCATGAACGAGGCAGAGCTCAAGCAAAAGACGCGCGAGACGGCGCGCAAGCTGTTTCACACGCTCAAGGGCGGCGCGGGCTTCGAGCTGTGGAAGAAGTTCGACAAGGATCTGGCGCGGCAGCTGTCGATGTTCTTCGCGGGCGGGCTCTACAGCCGCGAGGTGATCTCGCAAAAGCAGCGCGAGCTGTGCGCGGTCGCGTCGCTGACCGTGCTCGAGCGCGGCAACGAGCTGCGTGCGCACATCCACGCCGCGCTGAACGTCGGCGCGACGCGACAGGAAGTGGCCGAGGTGATTTTCCAGCAGGTCACCTATGGCGGCATGCCGGTCGTCGTCGAGGCGCTCGAGGTGTATGCGCGAGTGCTCGGCGAGCGCGGCGAGCCGTTTCCGGCCGAGGACGCGGCGGCGCGATGACGCGCCGCCTCGACGCGGCCACGCTCGACCGCGCGCTCGCCGCCGCCACCGACGCCGCGCGGGCGGCTGGCACGATCGCGATGACGTACTACACCGGGGGATTCGAGGTCGTCATCAAGCCCGACGACACGCCGGTGACGCAGGCCGATCGTGAGGCCGAGCAGGCCATCGTCGCGGCGCTCGGCCTGGCCTTTCCCGACTGGGGATTCCTCGGCGAGGAGTTCGGCGCGAAGGGCGCCACCGACGTGCGCTGGATCATCGACCCGATCGACGGCACGAAGAACTTCGTGCGTCGCATTCCGGTGTGGGCCACGCTCCTCGCCCTCGAGGCGCACGGTGAGATCGTCGCCGGCGTGATCCACAATCCCGTCAGCGGAGACCTGTACACCGCGCGCCGCGGCGGCGGGGCGCGGTTGAACGGCCAGCGCGTCACCGTCTCCGACATCGGCGACATGTGGTCCGCAACGTTGCTGCACGCGGGACTGCGGCTGTATCGCAAGGCCGGTGTGTGGGACGGCTTGATGCGACTCGTCGACGCGACGGAGCGCCAGCGTGGTTTCGGCGACTACCTCGGGTATGGGCTGGTCGCCGAAGGCAAGGCGGAGATGTATGTCGAGGTCGATCTGAAGCCGTGGGATCTCGCGCCGTGCAAGATCGTGGTCGAGGAAGCAGGAGGGCGCTTCACCGATCTGGCCGGCCAGCCCACGATCTACTCCGGCCACGCGCTGGCGACCAACGGCCGTTTGCACGATGCCGCGCTGGCGCTGCTCGCCGGCCGGTGAGGTCGACTGCGCTCGTGATTCACCCCGGCGCGCTCGGCGACGTGCTGCTCGCGATCCCGGCGCTTCGTGCGTTGCGCTCGGGCGGCGCCCCGCTGACGCTCGCCGCGCAGCCGCGGCTCGCGGCGCTGATCGTGGCGTTGGGCGAGGCCGACGTGGCGCACGACTTCGACGCGCTTCGGCTCGATGCCCTCTTCGCCGGCGAAGGTGACGCCCGCCTGCCGCCGGCGGAGCGTGTCGTCTGCTGGTTCGGTGCACGCGATCCGGATTTCGCGCAGCGGCTGTCGGCGCTGGTTCCACACGCGACGGTGGCGCCGTCGATATCGAACGATCGGGACGTCTGGGAGCACCTGCTCGCGAGTGTCGGCGGCCCGGCCGACCGGAGAGCGGCAACCGTCAGCGCAGATCTCGTCGCTCGCGGCCGCGCGGCGTTGCTTGTGGGCGGCATCGAGCGTTCACAACGTGTAGTTGTCGTGCACCCCGGGGCGGGCTCGCCGGCGAAATGCTGGCGGGTGGATGCGTTCGCAGGCGTGCTCGACGGACTCGATGATGTCGCGATCGTCGTTCACGAGGGCCCGGCGGATGCCGAGCCTGCGGCGCGACTCGTTTCCCGCGTGCCGTCGGCGCACCGCCTGCATCAGCCCGACCTGCTCACACTCGCCGGCGCGCTTGCCGTCTGCGCCGCGTACGTCGGCAACGACTCGGGGGTGAGCCATCTCGCGGCAAGCGTCGGGGCCCGATCGCTCGTGCTGTTCGCGGAAACCAACCGACGATGGCGGCCGTGGTCGACCACGGCGCACATCCTCCCGGTCGACATGGACGGCAGTCACGCGGACATCAAGCGTGTTCGCGAGGCGCTCGAGGCCATGCTCGAATGACACGGCGGGCCCGGTGGCCGACGATCGCGGCCGGCGGCGTCGTCATCGCCGCCGGCTTCGCGATCGCGCTCGTCGAAGTATTTCGATTCCCGAAGGGCTCGGTCTGGATCGTCGTGGCGGTCGCTGCGTTACTGCTCTTCATCGTCCGCGTCGTCGGGCGCCACTGACATCGCGTCCGCCTCACGGAGCAGCTCGTCTGCTGCTGCGTTCAGGTCGGACATCTCGAGGAGCCTGAGCTCGTACCAGATGTCCATTGCCATTGCTTTTGCCCTGTCCCCGGTGCTCATCGCACCGCGCCGGTCGGTTTATCGACCTCCCCATCCCAGCGGGGGCGTTGCCTGGGCACCTGCATACAGCAGCGACCATGCCAGACCACCGGGATCGGAAAATGGG